>MDTF01012472.1_pt1 | contig 85652 bp, 92 predicted proteins | sample 811191 | NCBI WGS metagenome assembly MDTF01 (sample SAMN05326649, study PRJNA326480) | marine metagenome | isolation source: seawater | place: Southern Ocean | collected 2011 | reverse complement strand
GGTTCCCATACTCTATTATTTATAAAATTATCGAAAACAGGGAAATTAGTGTGGTAGCTATTATGCACAACCACCGAAAACCAGGGTATTGGCACGAACGCGGCTAACAAGACGCTCAAGCCACTCCCTCCGGTCGTTGGGACACTACCATGCGGGCTAACTCACTTCGTTCGGATTATAGCCCACACGCTAGCGCCCCTTAGCTTAGTGTTAGCTGCCTACAGGAAATTTTTGCTTCTGGTGTAAAACCCTTAGAATATGAATTACGTCTTCTCTTACGAAGTACGAAACAATCATTGATACCTCTGGAATAATTAAAAGCCGTCCAGGTATTCCTTCTCTTTCAACGCCCATCAACGGTTGCTGCATCAAGTTTTCAACTTTAGTTTCAATAATGGTGTCAGTTTTTTCTGCAGCCAATGGGTTAAATTCGTATAAAAATTCGAAAATCACTTCTCGATCGTCCAATGAGTCTTTTTCCCAAACGATCATTTTTTGGCTCTATTCCTAATTTTCATCTTTCTCGCTTCCATGTCCAAGGAAGCTTCTTCATGAGTAACAAACTCACTTTTCCCACTATCCAATTTGCTAAACGCGGCGTTAACCTGTTCGGTAAGCCATTGGTCATGTGTAATAACTTTGCGTTGCTGCTCAGCTAGTTCTTCAGTAAGCTCTCTACAGGCATCACTTAAAGTACGCCCTTGGCTTTCAGCCATTAATTGAGCAAGGCGTTTCGTTTCTTCGTCGACTCTGAATTGTATGCGGGTATCCATTTTCAACTCCGTTTAGTTGTACGCACAAACGTTAGCACGAAATTTAAGTTTACGGCAACTAACAAACGCATTAAATCGCTCACAAGCTCGCTGGGACACAAACACGGCGGCTGTGTCACTTCGTTCCGATTATAGCCCATGTGTTACCGCCCTTTATTTGGGTGTTAGGCGCCAAGTTGCACCGCGTTGCGCAATGCGCTACACTTGTTCCATGATTAAGTCATTTAAACACAAAGGTCTGAAGCTCTTTTTCGAAAAAGGGAAAACCTCAGGCATACAGACTAAGCATGCGAAAAAACTTCGTATGCAGTTAGCAGCTATTCATACCGCACAAGCTATTGATGACATTAATCTACCTGGTTTTTCTCTCCATCAGCTTAAGGGAGAAAGGTCTAACATTTGGTCAATATCAGTAAACGGTAATTGGAGAGTAACTTTCGAGTTCACGGATGGTAATGCTTACATCTTAAATTACGAGGATTATCACTAATGAATATGCATAACCCGCCACATCCTGGTGAATTTATTGAATCCATTTACATGGAGCCTCACGGAATCAGTTGTAGAACACTGGCTACCCATCTTGGTGTTGCCGCTTCAACACTAAATCGTGTCGTTAAGGGAAAAAGTGCAGTAACGCCAGAAATGGCACTAAGGCTATCAAAGGTATTAGGGCGCAGCCCTGAAAGTTGGCTTAGTATGCAAGATAATTACGATCTTTGGCAGGCAAAGCAGAGCATCAACTTGGATAACGTGCAGCCAATAGATCTGCATGCCGCCTAACAAACAAATGTTGGGGACACAAACACGCGGGCTCTGCTTCGCAGTATAGCCCACGCGTTTGCGCCGCCAAAATAGGGCGTTATGCGCCTAGGGTACACTGAGAGGAATGGCCAATTACTACCACTTAAACCTTAATGGCCTGCAACTGGTGTTTTTGATTGCAGCATTTTTGGGGTTCGGCTTCGTTATTTATCTGGTGCTGTGGATGAGTATTCATGCTTACTCAAAACGAGAAGAGCTCTTGCAGGCAGCACAGGCCAGGTACCAGAAAACAGAAGACGGCTATTCACAACATTGATCAGGTGACTCAGACAGGAGCGTAAATATGGCGGTTTTGATTTTACTGTCGGCCGGGTTTGTTATTGTCGTATTGTCTCTTTTAGTTAAATACACGCGTGAAATGCGCGACTTGTTGTGTGAGTACAGACTTGAAATTAAAGAGCTTAATGCCAATGTTAAGGCGTTAAAGCGTCGACTTAATGAGATAACAGCAGCACGGCCTGATACCGGTTGCAATGAATAAAGAGCATATTATGAAAAGTGTATTTCGTTATTTACTGATTTTTGCGTTACTGATTGGTGCGCTGTCGGCTTATAGCTACGGAAATCAAACTGGTGTGTTTTTGTTTGTGTTGCTGGGGTTTGTACTGGAAGCCGGTTTTTGGTTTGGGTTCTTTCCTATCAAGCGGCGAAGCCAGCGCTGATTGCCTGGTTAATGTAACAAACACCGCCACGTTAAGGATTAACCCCCTTCATGCGCTTAACACAATGGATGTATACGCTGCTGCTGTTGCTGCCAGCCATTTTAAGGTTAGTGGAGAAACTGCTCAGCCATACCGGTGGGTTTGCCAGTCGCTACGGGCCGCTTATGGCAATGGGCCTGCTGGCCATTGGCTATATTGCGGCTACCCGAAATTGTCCGGTGATTAACCGGGTTTTCTGGCGGGGGAGCTTTTGGCTGTTGAGTGCGTTGCTAAGCCTGGCTGGTGTATACGGCCTCATACTGCTGGCTTTTGCCGGCAATGTTACCGCTGGTGCTGCCTTACTGGTAGCTGCGGTTATAGCGATACCCGCGCTTTCTTCGTTGTACCGTTACTCAAGCGTATCGAGCACCATCTGGGAAAATAAACCATAGGGCCTGCGAGTCTATTTAAAACCTCAGACAACAAGGATTGTTGTAATGAAAAATACTGGTTATACCTATCAGATAAAGCGTAGTGGACGCGACTTTTGCCAGCTGGAAAATAAAGGGCTGGTGTCTTATCAGGTATTTTTAAGTGAGTTAGATGCGCATCTCTGGCCACCACAAAGCGGCGATAATCTGGCCGGTAATGAGTTTACCCTTGCCGTAAAACACCTTAGCACTCACGCCGAACTTTTTGTGTATGTGGAGGGCAGCCGGGAGGATTTTGCCTATATGGTGGGCATGGTCAACGCACCGGCTACCTTAAACCAGCGAACGTTAAACGGCAGCGATCAAAGGCGTGTACAGGTTTACCTTGCGGAACAGCAAAGTAAAGTACGCCGGCTATTTTCACTATTTTTCGATGGTGAGTGGTCGTTAATGGATGAAGCGCTCGCAGAATTGGCGCTGTTTCTAGAACCTCAGGAAGAACGGGCCGAAGGTACCCTTGATTAACCCGTGAAGGAAATGACATGAAGTTATGGAATGATTTATCGCTTGTACAAAAGATGGGTGTTGGCGTTGCTATTTTGCTGGCGGCAGTTGTGATGCCGGAAATTGCCATGTTAATACAGTTTGGCGGGATGGAAATTGCGTTTGGCTTAATTTTAGTGAGTTTAACACCTGCAATTAATGGGCTGAAGCTGCAGTACAGAAAAGCCAGAAATGCGCTCTGGCTCGCAGCGTTTTCGCTGCAGCAAAGCGCCTCTGCCAAACCTCCGGTTTTTGCGGTGCAGGCCACGTTTTGTGTTGCCGCGCTATGCTTCACCGGCTCGCTGATGTTCGCGCTGAGCTTTTTTATGCCCGCTATGCTGTTTAACGGCGCTCTGGTGTAACCGGCTTCTACGTACAGTGACAACTTGTATTGAATCAAGCGCAATTACATGCGCTGTTCTTTGCCAGGCAGGGAACTTAATGGCAAAGGTAAAGTGTGATTTTCGTGATCGTCATCGTAAAAAGGACTTTGCCTGTGTCACTTTCTATTTTTCTGCCAACCCAGTGCCTCTCTTCACGAAAGGCCGTTAGCCCGCCAGCTGTTTTTCCCGGGCTTGTTGAATCTGCACTTAACCGGGCGCAGCGTGTTGGCTGAACTGGTTTTGCTTCACGAGTGGCCGGGGCAATACCACGCCGGCGTTGTTTGTTGAGCCACTTATGCAATTTATCGGTGGTGTCGCGCTCATAGCGATAGCTTTGTATCACTATCAACAAACCCGAAACCGCGGGGCTTTGCTGATAGTGATTGCCTTGTTCAGTTCGGTTATCAGCTCAGTGGCTATTGAGCTCGGGGCGGCATTCATTGATGGCGCCGGTTATGAACAGGTTGCTCTGTTATTGCAGGTAGTGGATGGCATTTTATTGGCCATCTTTATTCTGGGCTTCTACCTTATTTGCCGAAACCAGCGCATAACTGAAGAGTCAGTTACTCAGACCACCCGCAAATGGATCTGAATTTATTTATGTCTGCTTACAATATCCTGATTGCACCACTTATCGTAAGTGGTAGGCTACTTGAATAGTAAATTACTGAAAAGACAACGGTTACGAATATGATCACCTTGCGCTCGTTTGTGCCGGCAGATGTTCCTGAGCTGGTTAAGCTGCTTAACGATGGGGCAGTTACACGCTTTTTATCAACCAAAATTCCGCAGCCTTACACGCCAGACGATGCAAGCTGGTGGGTTGAGGAAGGCAGTCTGCTGGCAATGAACTGGGCCATTGAGGTTAACGGTATGCTGGCGGGATGTATCGGCGTGAATCGTGGTGAGTTTGAATATGCCCGCAGTGGCGAGCTGGGGTACTGGTTAGGGGCCGGGTTTTGGCAACAGGGTATAGCCTCTGCTGCCGCCCGGCAGATTATTACGCAGGTCTTTGAGGCTACCGATATCGAGCGTTTGTTTGCTACGGTGTTTTCTGGCAACCAGGCTTCTATGGCGCTGTTGCGCAAGCTGGGCTTTACTCAAGAAGCGGTATTACAACGCGCCATCTTTAAAAACGGACATTTTTATAATAGTCATATATTCAGCCTGCTCAAACAGTCTTAAACGAGTATGTTTAATTGGTTAATAACTGTACAGTTTGGCCGGGATTGCTTACTCTTAACGTTTGAGTATGTCAGGTGAACCACAGGAATGTGTATGAAACAGTCTGAGCTTAAGCTGGTCCAGTCGGAGTTAAAATCTAAAGGCTATTACAGTGGCGGGGTAGATGGTTTATCCGGCCCGAAGACCCGTGCCGCAGTACATCAGTTTCTTAGCGATAATACCGGGCAACTAAGCGCAGACTGGACCGAGTGGAATAATGTACGTAAACGCGTTGCCGCTTTGCAGTTACTGGCGCTGCAAAATCAGCTCGACGTGGGGCCGGTAGATGGATTGCACGGCCCGCAAACGGAATCGGCAGCCACGTTGTTGCAGCAGTTATTAACGCAGGGCGCTATCGCCCGTCAATTCAGCGATATTACGCCAGTCAGGGAAAACCCTTATCAGTTTCCGCTGGAAAATGAGGCCGAGCTGAATGCCTTTTACGGCCAGCCCGGCAGCATTGAACTGGTGCGGATAGAATGCCCCTGGCTGTTAAGGCTCGACTGGGATCTCTCTACCACCACCAGGGTAATTGCTATTCATGAAAAACTCAGTGACAGCCTCGCAAAAGTGCTCAATGAGGTGTACGAGCATTATGGTGATGCCGGCATCCAGCAACACGGGCTCAACCGGTATGGCGGCAGTTATAACCATCGTAAAAAGCGCGGCAGTGTAACCGCCTGGTCTACTCACGCCTGGGGCATAGCCATCGACTGGTTTCCCTCACAGAATAAACTGAGCTGGCGCAGCGATCGAGCCAGCCTTGCCAATCCGGCGCTGGATTTCTGGTGGCAAAGTTGGGAGCGTGAGGGATGGTTAAGCCTGGGCCGCAGCGAAGACAGAGACTGGATGCACGTGCAGGCGGCAAAACGATAGCCTGCCTGTGGCAGTTTGGTTAAATTTTCCGGCGGATGAGTTGCTAAACAGTGCCCTGGATATGATTTACTCCAACATAATACTTACTCACATATAAAAACTATGAACACATCACAACGGCAAGCCATTATAGATACCAGCTGGAACCTGCATAGCCAGGTCGAAAGCGCTTATCTTGAGCATCCTGCAGGAAAAGGGGATGACGCCTGGCACGACAAGCAACGATTACTGTTGGCCGACATGGCGTTACACCTGCTGCAAACGGCGGTCAAGCCTGGCGATTTAGCGCTGGATAAACTGCAAAACAACCTGCATGCCATTTTAACTATCAGCGATCAGTTTTTACCGAATGCTGGTTTAAAACAGGCCACTAGCCACATTTACAGCAGCGGAAGTCATGACAGAAACTGAACAGCGGCGCCGGGCTTTTTCGGCAGATGGCTTTCAGTGCAGCCATTCTTGGCGGCTTTGCCATGACTTTTTTAAGTGTCTTGTTGTCAGCCTTTCCTAAGGGGCATCCGCTGGCGCTATGGTGCATTGGCGCTAAGGCACTGGCGGCGGTATTACTGATAGTGGCAACACTCGGCGCTACGCTTTCGTTGCTAAGCATCCAGCAAATGGGCTTATCGTTTAACTTTGCCAGCTGGCCGGCCCATGTGTTGCGTACTAAGCTGATCACAGAACTCACTTTTTTCAGTGGCGTAGTGGTGTTGCTGAGCGGGCTTGGATTAAGTGGCTTTGCACGCTGCCGACGTACCGGGTTAATCACCCTGACCGCGGCGTTGGTGGCAAGTGTATTGTTGGTGGTAATGTTTGTACCCACTTTTTAACCGGAGCCGGTGATGACAAAAAATGCAATTGGTGCTTGTGTGCTCTCATCCGAACAAATCGGTGAGGGCGTGAAACACGTAGCCGCAAAACTTAATGACCAGTTTGAGCGGGCTGTGGTGATTGTGGTCGTTCCGGGCGGGATTTTCTTTAGCGCCGATCTGCTGCGACAACTCAATTTTGACGTATTGATGGAAACTATTTCCTGTCCGCACACCCCCGGGGAGCGAAATAACGCATCGCCTATTGTGTTTCACCCCAATGTGCCACTTGCCGGCGAAGATATTATTCTGGTGGATGACGCCATTGAATCCGGAGGCACCATGAAGCGCCTGGTAGCGCATGTCCGTTCCCACTTTGCGGTAAACTCCATTAGTGTGGCAACATTGTTTGTAAAGCCGGGCCGGGTGGATGTTGGTGCTCAGGAATATTATGGCCGGGCTATGCAAAGTGATGAGCTGTTAGTGGGCTACGGCTTACCCTGGGCGCATAAAAGTCGCAACCTTCCTTATATTGCCAGGCTGGAAAATATATCAGATTAAGTTTGCAACGTATTGAAAAGTAAGTACTGTCATATTGATGTCACCTTTGTGGCAGACCATTGTCGTGTTAGTTACATGCTGTGTCAGTCAGTATTCAGTTTGGAGTTTGAACTGATTAGGAAAAAAGATGACATTCCAAAAATGGTTGAAGTCGCTGCCCCGACAGGAACGTACTGGCATAATCACTTTACTGGCTTTTTGTGCCATTGTTGTGCTAATTGCTTTAGGCCTTACGGTTTTCGATATATTGCGTCAGGCGCTGTAAATTTACCCCGGTAACAACAAATACTCGTTGCTCTGCGGAGTCGGTATCGCTATGGTAAAGCACAATTTTTTAACAATTGAGATGAAGTATGCAGAAATGGTGGAAGTTAGCGATAGTCTCTTTGATGTTGGTATCACCCTGGTGTGCAGCCGCTGAATACGATGAGTATGAGCCGGTTCGGCACATTGTTGTGTTTAAGTACAAAGAGGGCAGTACACCCGCTCAGATCCAGCAGGTGACAGACGCATTCAGAGCGCTGAAAGATAAGATCCCCGGCATTCTTAATTTTGAGTACGGCATTAATAACAGCCCGGAAAACCTCGATCAGGGCTTTACGCACATTTACCAGATGACCTTTAAAAACGCCGAAGCGCGGGATAAATACTTACCGCACCCACAGCACAGTAAATTTGGTGACCTACTCGGTGAGCTCGAGATCCTCGACAAAGTCTTTGTGGTAGATTACGCCATTAGGCCTTGAGTAGGTGCGGATTAAGTTAATTGTATTACCCTGACTTCTTCACTAAAGTAGAGCCATATAGCCTGCAGTGTTAGGGTAGTCAGGGTGATTAAAAAAGCGATATGTTTTGGTGCATTATGGTTAATGTGTTCTGCACAGAGCGCATTAGCCGCTTATTCCTCTATTGTTGAAGCAACCGGCGAAAGCTGCGAGGCCGATGGGGGAGACGCCCAGCGCCTGCAACTGGCCCTTACCGACGCTCGGCGCAATGCCGCCGAAGCAGTGCAAACCTCGGTAGACAGCTACAGCAAGGTGAACAACTATGTGGTGGTGGAAGACCTGATTGAGTCTTATTCCAATGCCTCGGTAGAAACCCTCAATGTCTTATCCAGGCAGCTGCAAGAAGGCTGTTTAACAGTAACCATTCGCGCGGAGGTTACGCCGCAGAAAAATATCGATCAGCAGTTTGTCAGTGAAGAGCTGCTTGCCGACCCGACCATTCCCCTTACCGTAAAGTTGTGGCTTAGCAAAGCACAATATGCCGTGGGCGAGCAGGTGAGTATCTATCTCAAAGCCAATAAGCCTTTTTTCGGCCGCCTGGTGTATACCATGAATGATGGCACTCAGGTGCAGTTGCTGCCCAATCCCTATCGCAGTGAAAACCATTTTCAGGGCCAGGTGCTGTATACCGTGCCCGACGCCAAAGACAGCTTTTTGCTGGAAGTCACGCCGCCTATTGGCGTGGAACAACTTACTTTATATGCCAGTACCCATCCTTTAGGTGAATTACAAACCTCTGCGGTATCAGGAATGTACCTTATCAACAACTCGCAAACGTCGTCTGATGTGCGCAATCGCACCCGTGGCATCAAAATAACAGGGGTGAATCCGCCATCTGCTAAAGCGGCAGTGCCGCAAACCCCGACGGAAGTTGCGGAGTTTGCCGAAGTGTCTGCTGATGTGGTGATCACGCAGTAAGGAGTGAATTATGCGCTTACCGGGCTTGGTGATTTTTATTTTTCTTGGCTTACAGGGCTGTGTGTCCAGCCCCACCCACATGAATAAGTTTTCAGAAGGTAATTATGCCGAAGTAGTAGCAGAGGTAACTGGCAGTCACCAGACACTTGACGAAGTGCCGTTACACAAACTGTATCTGCTGTGCCCGGCTTACTACGAGATACGCGAATACGAAAAGTTTACCGAGTGCGCCGATTATGTGCTGGCCCATCCGGATCCGGGTACGGAGTTTTATCCTGGCCTGGATTTTACGTATGTAAATAAACTGGAATTTCAGGGCTATGTAAAGAGCTATCAGGCAAAAATGCTGCTGGAATTTACCGAGTACGAACAAGCCTACAAGCTGGCCGGGAAAGCCTATACGCTGTTAAAGGAAAACACCTCAACAGAAGTCAACGAAGGTCGCTTGTTAAGTTATCTGGTTGCCCCGCTTGAGGTTCAGGCGCTATCACTGATTTATCGTAACAAAGGTGCTCAGGCACAGCCATATATCGAAGAGTTAAGCGAGCTGAACTATTATTCACCGGGTCGTTCAAATTTTCTGCGTATCAAACAAACCGCTCTGGGACGTATCTACTTTGCGCAAAAAGACTATGCCCGTGCGCTGGATATTCTGCGCCAGGATATTTCTGATCCGCTGGCTGCGTTGGTAACCCCGTTAATCCTGATGGTGGAGAATGTCAGTACCGACGCGGATGTGCGCGAGGGCGCCCTGCGCACGCCAGAGCTTTATATGCTGAGCAAATCCTACTTTGAAACCGGGGATATCAACAAAGCCCGTCAGGGCTTTGATACTTTGCTGGCTAATCCGATCATTAATAGCCTCGGCGAGATCCACTGGGCCACGCTGAAAGACCGCGCTGTGATCAGTTGGCAACAGCAGGCGCCCGACGAGGCGATTGAAATGCTCAGGCAAGCGGTAGAGATTATCGAAAGCCAGCGTTCTACTATTCGTTCAGAGGCTTATAAAATTGGTTTCGTTGGTGACAAACAGGCGGTTTACGAGTTACTGGTGAAATATCTGCTGGCACAAAACCGCATCGGGGATGCTTTTGTGTATGCGGAGAAGGCCAAAGCCCGGGCGCTGGTTGACATGCTGGCGCAAAAGGAATCCTTTGCCAGGGATAGTGCGGCTCGGGCAGGACTCGCTGAACTGGCAGAGCTGGAATCGCAAATGCAGCGCACAACTGTGGCGGCCATTAAAAACTCCGCGCGTACCCGCGGGCTGATCCTTCGCCAGCGTGAGGCGCTTGAAGCCCAGGCGCCGGAAGTGGCCTCTCTGGTGAGTGTGGGAAATGTGGATACCCGGGCCTTACAACAGCAACTGAATGATGATGAACAGCTAATCGAGTTTTTTGGTAACAGTGAGGCGCTTTACGCCTTTATCGTCGACCGCGAGCAGATAACGGTAAAGCACCTGAACGGCAGGGGACTGGCAGATAAAATCAGTCGGTTCAGACATGACATCATGCAAACCAACAGTAACGCCTGGCAGCAGTCGTCAAAAGCGGTGCATGAAACACTTATTGAACCGCTGCAAAGCAGTCTGACGGCCGATAAACTGGTTATCGTACCGCATGGTCCCTTGCATTATTTACCCTTCGCTGCGTTGTTTGATGGCGCCGATTTTATGCTTGAGCAATACAGTTTACGGGTATTGCCTTCGGCCAGCGTGATGGCTTACTTAAAAACACCTCAGCGCTCGGGCCAGACCACCATGCTGGCGCTGGGTAATCCTGCTCTTGGCGATCCGGCGCTGGACTTACCCGGCGCGCAAAATGAGGTAAGGGCGCTAGGTGATGTTGTACCTGAATCGGTGGTGGCGGTACGTGAGCAGGCCACCGAGAGTCTGTTTAAGCGCTATGCTGCCCGGGTTCCGGTATTGCATATTGCTTCACACGGCGAGTTTAATCCTGAGGAGCCACTGTCTTCCCGGTTACTGCTGGTGGGCGATGAATCTAACGATGGCTCGTTAACCGTAGGCGAGCTTTATGACCTGGAGCTTAACAGTGAATTAGTGACCCTCAGCGCCTGTCAGACTGGTTTGGGCGATGTGCAGTCCGGTGACGACGTGATTGGTTTAACCCGTGGCTTTTTGTTTGCCGGCGCGGCCAACATAGTAGCCAGTTTATGGATGGTGGATGATGAGGCAACGGCGCGTCTGATGGTTAACCTGTATAACAATCTGCAAAGCCAGGATAAACAGCAGTCGTTGCGCAATGCCCAGCTGAGCGTAAAAAATAACTATCAGGCGCATCCTTACTACTGGGCGGCGTTTCAGCTAACCGGCGCTGGCCGCTAACCTTGTCGGCGGGGCTGTTAGTGCAGGTGGGTTAACCCATAGGTAACCAATCCAAACACTACCACTCCTATAAACACCGGTTTGCCGAGCGTGCGGCTGTGATACCAGCTTACCAGCGTGGTGGCACAACCGGCCAGCGTGGCGATAACGCCTACCCAATCCTGACGAACCGGCACCAGTGAAACGCCAAACATGGCGGCAATCATCAACGGCCCGAGCAGTCCCAGCCAGGTTGGCAGGCTATTGGTCGCGTTATTTTGCTGGCGGGCCAGATGTCTGCGGGTCCACACCAGCGGCAGAGCCCGAATTAAAAAGGTGCCGGCAGCGCACAGTAATATAACCAGCCAACGATTAGTGTCCATGCTGAGCTCCGGCTTTTTGGTTAAGTGCCATCAAAGCGTAATAAGCAAGTGCGCCCGCAGCGGCTGCCACCGGAATGGCGGCATTGGTAAATTGCAGCACGGCCAGTAATAAGGCGGTGCCAATGGTGATCCCCAGCACAATAAACCACAGGGGCGAGGTAAAGCGCGGCGCAATAAGTACCAGAAAGAGCGCCGGCAGGGCAAAGGGCATAACCTCGCCAAGCAGTGGCCACTGCTCAGTCAGGCTGGCACCGGCTACTGCGCCTAACGTAGTGCCCAGCACCCAGCTTGCCCAGGCCAGCAGGGCCGCGCCGCTATACCAGCCCTGACGGGTAACCATGGGTAGCTGGGGTAAACGGTTATGAGCCAGCGCAAACACCTGATCGGTAAGTCCGTGCATCAACGCTATCCAGCGCCTTCCGGGCGGTAGCAGCGGCGTTAAATTAGGGGCATACACCACATGACGGGCATTAATTAACAGCGTCATTACCACTACCAACCACAATGATGCGCCACTGGCCAGCATGGCGACCATCAGAAACTGCGAAGCGCCGGCGTAGATTAGCGCCGAAATCGCAGTGGCTTCCCATACGCTGAAATTAGCCTGCGTGGCAATGAGACCAAAAGAGATCGCCACCGGAATATAACCGCCCAGTAATGGCATGGCATCGCGCATGCCTTGCAGCCACGGCGACAAAGTAGAAGCGCTGGTTGGATTATTCATGTTGGGTGGCCTGATGATAAATGATAGTAATTAAAAACGTGGCGCCGTGCTCACCGGTGGCGTACAGGTGGGGTTGGTCGGCAACAAAAGTAAAGGTTTCCCCGGCACTGAGTTGCCTGAGGTTTTCTATGTTACCCACTTCCAGTTTGCCGCTGATCAATGTAATAGACTCGGTGGTGCCTGCAGTGTGAGGCTCTGCCTGGCGCGTGGTATGCGGGGCTACCGACATCCAGTAAGCATCTACCTTTGGGCTATCCTGACCCTGATCAATGAGCCTGACCTCCATGCCGGTTTCACCGAAGCTACTGTTAACCGGTGCCACCAGTGCGCCAAAAGGCATATTTAACTGCACTGCCAATCGCCAGATGGTGTCGAGGGTCGGGTTTCCGTTTCCTTGTTCCAGCCGCGACAGATTTGACTTGGCAATGCCGGCATCGGCAGCCAGTTGAGATAACGACAGCCCTCGCTCAAGACGAAGCTGTTGAAGGTGCTGACCAAGGGTGATCAGTGATGCTTTATCCATACTTTGCATTAGCAATACAGTTGTTCTATATATCGAACGTTCTATAAAAGGAACGTATGTTTGTCAAGTGATACCTGGCTCAATGCTTTATATTGTGCGGTAGAGTAAAAGTACTGAGACGAAAGTGAATAGACCAGACCGGGCATTAAGGTTGCTATTCGCTGCGCTGCGTAGGATGATTGCCGGCATGCTAATTTATCTGTTAAATCACTTATGCTAAAAGTTTGGGTTGATGCCGATGCCTGCCCGGTGGTCATTAAAGAAATTATTTTTCGGGCGGCTAATCGCACCAAAACCGAAGTCACACTGATTGCTAATCAGTATATTCGCACGCCACCATCAAAGTTTATTAACAGTATTCAGGTGCCTAAAGGCTTTGATGTGGCCGACAATGAAATTGTTCAGCGCTGCAATGAAAACGATCTGGTGATCACCAGTGATATTCCGCTGGCCGATGAAGTGATCGCCAAAGGCGCTCAGGCACTAAGCCCGCGAGGGGAACTGTTTACCCGCGAAAATATAAAATCACGGCTTAATATCCGTGACTTTATGGATACCCTGCGCAGCAGCGGTGTGCAAACCGGTGGGCCGCCGGCACTGGGATCCAGTGAAAAACAGGCGTTTGGCAATGAACTGGATAAGTGGCTGGTATTCAGGCAGCGCCAAAGCTAGCCAGCAACGTCTAAAAGACCGCCTGAACCAAAAGGATCTTCAATGCCGGTTAAAAAATGGTTACGCCAGTATGCGATTGTGTTTCCTGTGCTCACAGGCTTTTTTACCCTGTCGCAATACGTTAAGGGTTATACCCTGAAAGATTCACTGAGCTTTGCGCTGTTCTGGACCCTGATTAGTTTGGGTATTTTTGCTGTCACGCGGGCGTGGAATTTTCATCGTAACCAGTACTGTGCACTGTGTAATGATTTGCCGGAAAACAATAATGAGAATCAACCCTGATAAACTGTCTCTGGTAACGCCGGGTATGGCCTGGCAAGTCTCTTATAATAGTTATATAGAAGAGTTGGGGGAGGAAGAGCGCTATCCTTTTCCCATGGATTTTGACCATCACGATTTTGCCGCCATGCTGCAAAAAATTGCGGATTTTGCCGCCGGTGTGAACCTGCCGGATGGCTATGTGGCAAGTACCACGTTGTGGCTGGTTAGCGGGGATGATCTGCTGGCTGTGGCCAATATTCGTCATACTCTTAGCGATAATTTGCGTTACGCCGGCGGGCATATCGGCCTTGGTGTGCGCCCGTCTGCCCGCGGCCAGTCGCTGGGAAATTACCTTATGCAGCAATCTATTAACTTTGCCCGCCAACTGGGAATTGGCGACGTGCATATTCATTGTTATAAAGATAACCATGCCTCGCGGGGGATGATTGAACACTGTGGCGGTGAGCTTGAAAGTGAAGTCGCAATGGATGATGGCACAGTGGTGTGGCGCTACGTGGTTCAAGAAAATCCAGCGGCATAAAAAAGGCCGCTGAGTGAAGCGGCCAAAGTTGGGAAGAGAAAATATTAGCGGGACGGGTTTGGACCTTCCGAGCGTTCGCCCCGGTCTCCACGCTCGCCCTTGTGATGGCCTTTACGGAAGTATTTATCACCACCGCGGTCTTTGCGGTGCTTCATCATGGCCTGCAGCATGGTGGTTTTCTGGTCTTCGGTAAAGACCTCCCAGAACTCGGCGCGCAGTGCCTGCTGACGCTCCTTAAGGCTTTTCAGTTCTGCTTGCTGGGCTTCGGTAAGGTCAAGCTTATCGGCCAGTCTCTCCATCATTGGCGGCAGTAGCGGCATTTCGCGTTCTGCCTGCGGTTGGTTACTGTTAGCGGCGATAGCCATACCGCTAATACCGGTGCCAACAATCATCGCGGCACAGGTAATAATGCTGAGTTTTTTCATTAAACGTTTCATCAGGTTCTCCTGGTTATTTGGCTTCCCCGTATGAGGACGGTTTTAATACTATCTGGTTATAAGTCAGGTAACGTTAAGATATGCAAATGTGCTGTGAACATGTGAAAAGTCAGGCATTATTAGCCTTAAGCAATAGATGTAGACAGTAGAAAGATGACCATATTATTAATTGAAGATGACGCCGGCCTGGCGGAGCTGCTGACCGAATTTCTCGGTATGTCCGGCTACGAAGTGCTGCATTGCGCAGACGGTGAGTCGGGTCTCAACGCCGCTTTGCATTACGATAATATCGAATTAATTTTGCTGGACGTTATGCTACCCAAACTGAATGGTCTGGATGTTCTTAAAGTGCTGCGTCAGAACAGTGAGATTCCGGTGCTGATGCTCACCGCTCGTGGCGACGATCTGGACAAAGTGTTGGGCCTTGAGCTTGGCGCCGACGATTACCTTGCCAAGCCGTTTAACGATCGTGAGTTACTGGCACGGATCCGGGCTATTATGCGTCGCACCAAAGACCGCAGTGACTCACCTGATAATAATGGCGCCGGCTCTCGGACAAAACGCATTGAGCTGGGTGATTTGCAGCTTGATTTACAACGGATGGAAGCGCACTGTAAAAATCAGTTGCTGGAGCTTACCGGCAGCGAGTTCGCGCTGCTTAAGCAGCTTTCTAATGCGCCCGGCGAACTGATCAGTAAAGATGATTTGTCGGAACAGTGCCTTGGCCGGCGACTACAGGCGTTCGATCGTAGTATTGATACTCATATCAGTAACTTACGTAAAAAGCTCAGTGCGGCTGACTCTGCTTGTGAAATAAAAAGTCAGCGTGGCAGGGGCTACGGGCTCTTCAGCGGATGATCAGTCCCATTCGTAGTTTTAATGTCAAAGTACTCGGCTGGTTCTGGTTGACACTGTTAGTGTCGGTACTGTCGATTGCTATTCCGGCCGTGCTGATCCAACAGTTTTCCGACGAAAATCACCTGCAGGGTAAAGACCGTGATTTGCTCAATGCTATGATTAGCCATGTGGATACCCTTATTGCCGACAGTAACGGAGACTATCGGCGCCTGGGCCGAATGCTAAACAAGTCTGACCGACGCATGCCCTTTGAGTGGTTTGTGATTAATAATGAGCTCGAGATTGTCCTGAGTAGTGCGCCGCTGCGAAAGTCGTTACGAGAGCGCTTTGAAAATCCGCGTTTCTGGTACTTTCTGCAAAGCGATCATCTGCGCGATATTAATCTGGAATGGACCCGCTTACTGGGCCCAGGCGTGCTGCCATCGCGGCCTGAACTTAAGCTCATTCTGTGGCGACCGGAACGGCCCCGGCCAATGGAGATTTTCCGCGCCATGCCATGGTGGAGCATTATTGGCATTTTTCTGATCGTTACCAGTGTGATGAGCTTATTGCTGGTGCGTTCGATTGCGCAACCGCTTAACCGCCTTGGCAGTGCGTTTAACGCAGTAGGGCGGGGCCAGCTTTCGCACAAAGTCGAGGTGGATAATCCGGCCAGTGAAGATAAACGCTTTGCATCCAACGCACAGTTTGCCCGCCTGTTTGAACAATTTAATGATATGACAGCGCGGATCGCCGCGCTTATTCAGAACCAGAAACGTCAGAGTGCCGATATATCCCATGAGCTGCGCACGCCGTTAACCCGACTGCAAATGACGCTGGCACTGGTCCGTAAAAAGTCGGATGACGCCACCATTTTACCACTGCTGGAACGGGCTGAGAGGGAAAGCGAGCTGCTGAATTTGCATATCCAGCGCCTGAGCGACCTCACCACTATGGAAGCCCATGCTATTCAACAGGGCCGTCAGCTACTCACCACAGAAGCACTACTGGATGACTTATGCGAAGATGCCGCCTTTGAAGCCAAAGGAATGAACATTGCCTGGCAACATTCGTTGTGCAGCGCTACCTTAAACATTTATGAGGAGCCTTTTGTAACGGCTATCGAAAATGTGGTGCGCAATGCCTTTAAATATGCCAGTTCATCGGTATCGTTGCGCTGTGAGTGCGATGATGAGTGGTTTAAGATGGTTATCTGCGACGACGGGCCTGGTGTGGCTCCCGAGGAGCTTGAGCGACTGACCAAAGCTTTTTATCGTACTGATAGCGCACGCAATTCAGATACCGGCGGCTTAGGCCTGGGGCTTGCCATAACGGCCGAAGCCATGCGTCTTAATGAAGGCGAGATAAGCTTTGCACTGGAGCCAGCTGGAGGCTTATGTGTAACGCTTAAGTTCCGCGTTGCCAATCAGGCAACACGAAACTAACTACGTTTTACTTACCGTCGATATAGAATTTATCATGGAAAGTGTAAGCCAGACCCGGAAAGTAAATGATCAGAATGGTCATGGTCATGCCGTTTAACATGCCTTCCGGAAACAGCAGCAACGGAATAAGAATAAGGTAGTTATCTTTCACCACCGACCAGCTGTAAATATCGTCGATAACGTAATAACCGCTCATCAGGGCAATTTTGAGGGCGATGGCCAGCGCGCCGGGAATAAAAGCGCACAGAAACACATAAATAAACAGGTTTCTGGGTAGCTTGTGAAACGCCAGCATAAACAACATATAGCTAAAGGCGATGGGGGCAGCAATGCCCAGCGTGCCGTTAATCCCGAACATCTCCCAGCTTTCCTTACCAATGACGGTAGCGCCAAGCAGGGCGATGGTGGCGGCTATCATGGCGTATCGGAAACCGAGAATTAGCGTGAGTGCTACCAACCACATGAAATGCACACTGGGGCTTGGGTCACCGGGTACACTGGCGCGAAAGATCCATAAAAAGAACACGGCGGCTGCGCAGCCAAACAGCATATGCTGCTTTTGTTTAGAGGCAACAAACTCGGGCCAGTGAATGTTGCGGACAATAAATCCCAGCAACACCACAAATAAACACAGCCCGACCAGTTGTAATGTGGTCATGGTTTATCCTTTGTAGGTGGCCCAGATGGGGGCATGATCAGAAGGCTTTTCGATACCGCGAAGTTCGTAGTCGATACCGGTTTCCTGCAACGTATTATGCATACTCTGAGTGGCCAGGATCAGATCGATTCTCAGGCCGCGATTATCGTTAAAGCCTTTGGAGCGGTAATCAAACCAGCTGAACTGATCGGTGCAGTCCGGGTGCTGACTGCGGAAACTGTCGTACAGGCCCCAATTGAGTAACGTATTGAGCCATTCCCGTTCTTCCGGCAAAAAGCTGCACTTACCGGTGCGTAACCAGCGTTTTCGGTTGTCTTCGCCAATGCCAATATCACTATCGGTGTGGGAAATATTCATATCGCCCATGATCACCAGATTATCCTCAGGGGTATGCTCGGAAGTGACATAGTGCATCAGATCGGCGTAGAACTTTTCTTTGGCCGGGAATTTGGTTTCGTGACTGCGGTTTTCACCCTGCGGGAAATAGCCGTTAAGCAGGGTAACCGGTTCGCCCTTATCGTTTTCAACCGTGACCATGATCATGCGACGCTGGGCATCTTCATCGTCGGTGGGAAAGCCGTATTGCACCTTGCTGGGTGTTTGCTTAGTCATGAACGCCACGCCGTAGTGGCCTTTCTGACCATGAAAATACACGTTGTAACCCAGTGCTTCCACATCGGCCACCGGAAACTGGGGATTATCGACTTTGATTTCCTGTAATCCCACCACATCCGGCTGGTGCTTTTCGATAAGGGCGGTTAACTGATGAATGCGGGCACGGATGCCATTAATATTAAAAGAGATGACTTTCATTGAATCCACGGGTAGATAAATCTTCGATGCCGGGCATAGTACCAGAAAGCCAGGCTGAGCTTAACCGCCGGTTACGCCCGGGCTTACAAATTGTCAGAAACAGGTATAATCGGCGAAAATAATTAACTGAGTTACATTATGACGGCACAAACAGAACAGGAAAGTCAGCTTCCGGCCCGTGAGCGGGGGGAGTTATTGGTTGAACGGGTACTGGAAACCCAAACGATTTGGGGGCTGATGGGCGCCGATGGCTGGGTAATGGTCGACAGTGATACCCAGACCTGTCTGCCGGTATGGCCCGATGAAGCCAGCGTAGCCTTCTGGCAACGTAAGGATCTACCCGACAGTAAGCCTCAGGCTATTGCTCTGGATGAGTTTACCGGGACCTGGTTACCGGGTCTGAAAAAGAATCAGATTGGTCTGGTGTTATTTCCCTCAGGCAATTTGCGTGAGGGTATTGTTACATCAGCAGACGAACTTCTGTTACAACTAACCGATGACGACGAATAGCTCTAAACTCGCAACGCAACTGGCACAGGCGAAGGGGTGGGATAATCTGTTACGGCAGCTGATGCTGGTTGGCAAGGCGCTGCATCCGCTGAGCGATGAGGCTCGTGATGAGCACAGCGAAGTGCAGGGGTGTCAGAGCCGGGTGTGGTTGCAGCTCACGGTAGATAGTAATAACCGGGTAGCAATGTTGGCCTGGTCAGACAGTAAAATAATCCGTGGCGTGCTGGCGGTGATCCAGGAAAAAGTCAATGAGCTTTCGCCTGAGCACATTGCCGCGTTCGACTTTGATGACTGGTTTGCGTCGATACAGCTCGAACGCTATCTGAGCCAGTCCCGGGCCAGTGGTATTGCTGAAGTAATCAGGCAGATACGGCACCAGGCTGCAGTTAATGACTGATTAAATTTGCTCTGCCTGGCCGGGCAGGGTTAAAAACGTTTCATCAATACATGCCATGGCAGGGCTGTCCATGTCGCAGCGAAAAGGCAGCAGGGACGACATCAGACTCACCTGAGTCGAATTATCCTGATAACTGTGCCAGCAGGCGTGGGTATACAACATGCCCTGCCAAAGGTATGGCAATTCTTTCGACTGGTTAAGAAACTGACCAATGTGACTGACCAGGTCGTTACCACTGTGCTCAGAGATACGTTTAAGTACTTGCACACCTTTGTTTTTGTCGTCGGGGACGCCCTGTTCACGGCCTTGCGCTACCGTAGCCGTGGCCTGTCCGAGCCCCTGGCAAAGCGTCATCATATTTTGTGGTGCCAAACGCGACTGTGCGCTGGCAGCCTGGCTAAAAGTGAGCAAAAATATGCTCACACCAAGTGAAAGGTAATGCCTCATTCGACTGTCCTGTTGGTAACCTGTACAAGTATATACGTGGTTAACAGCAAAATTGATTAGCGGTTTTTTGCTTCTATCCACTGACTCATAAACTGTGAGGCACGCAGGCTGTGGTGCCACATCAGGCTATGTAGAAATAAGCCCTGACGAAATGCCGGTAAATCGTTACACGCAACAGTAATTTTCTCAAATAGGGCAGCTTGCCCCTGGAGCTGTGCGCCCTGATAGGCAACTGTTGCCGTTTTAGCCTGTTGACTGGCTTGTTGCCACAGCGCCTCCACACTGTACAGCTCGCAGGCAGCATCGATAAACGCCGCAGGCTCCGTTAATTCTATAACTTTACCAGGCCATTCTTCAGAACTGGCAATGCCTTCAGCGCCAACCTCTGTAGTGACACTGGGCGTGGCATATTGCATGGCCGTCAGCAGTTTACCTTTGATGCCGGCGCCAAAGCGAAGTGGTGCCAGGCAAACCCGAGCGCTGGCCATAGCCTGGCCGATATCGTCTACCCAACCCTTAACAACGAAGCCTTGTTTTGTATTATGCAACTGGGTGGCTTTTTTCGGTGGGTAAGCCCCATAAATGTGCAGTTCAGCATCGGGTATACGGGCTCTGATGGCCGGCCAAAATTGTTTTAACTGCAAGACCGCATCCCAGTTTGGTGCGTGTCTAAAATTGCCCACGGTAATAAAATGCTGGCGCGCCGGGTAATCGGGCAGTTCAGACGGAGTAGTCAGGGGTTGCTGAAGTGGATATAGCTGCAACTGTTTTTCCGGTACCTGATAATAATCGATGAGCAGGCGGTATTCTGCCGATGAAATGATCAGGCTGATGTCGCTGCGCAAAATGGCGGCGATTTCGCGCTGCGAAAAAGCATTGTTTAACTCTGCGTCGTTGGCCGAACCTCCTTGCTTCACCGCTTCATGGCGAGCATGACGCAGGCTGTGCATATCTTCGGTGTTGAGAATATGCAGGGCATCGGGGCAATGCTTTTTAACCCTGGCTGAAAACTGCTCTTCGGTCATAAAGCGGTCGAAGATGACAATCGCAGGGTTTAACTGTGTAACGAAGGTGTCGAAAGAGGCGTCGTTCAGGTTTATTGAGTGCAGCGCACACTTGTGAAGCAGGTCGTTGTCCATGTGCAGGCTTTCAGCCGCCGCACTGGCGAAATGGATGCTGTAGTCCCGGGCGGCAAACAGCTTAATCAACGCAGCCATATTCTGGCCGGCCGCAGAAGATTTCGACTCCGGCCACACGGCGCCAATTATCAACACCTTTTCTGTCATATCAGGCTTAACGCTAAAAACCGCAAATATACCATGGCTTGTGCTTTGCACACGAGTAAAGTCTAACTCCTGTAAAACATTCCCCGTTATTTCGTAGCGCAATAGCCATTATTTGAAAAAAATTTAAGTTTTTTTCTGTAATTAAATTTCAAACTTTCCGTCACAGGCGCTCAATTTTCAGCGCATGGGCGTCAAATTCCCGTGACTCGATAGCGCCGGTAATATCGTCTGCGAGCCGGTCGAGAATGTCTACCGGCAGGCTGTACTGGCTACTCAATGCCACCAACTGGCTGTTATCAATACTGTCAGCAAAATGGTTGGTGACTTTGGTCCAGACATACGCCATACGGTAATTCTCAATGTCCATCGACAGCGTCATCAGCATACTGGTGATATGACCGTCAATTTCCTGCTCTACGTTGCCATACTGACTCAGCGCCATAAACAGTGCATCGCGGGCCGCCAGCGGATCGTCGACAATCAGAATGCTGGCCAGGTCGATATAATACTTCGGCTCACTGAACACACCTTGCTTAGCAGCCGCCACAAAACGCGCTCTTGCGTCCTCGTAGCCAAATCTAGACCATTGATAATAGGAGATATAAGGGTCCGGAGAGTTCTTGGTTTGCCATTGCAGTTGCTTTAATGCTTTGTTGATGGAAACCGTGGCTTCCTTTCGGGCAAATTCCTTATCACGGTATTTGATGTATTCGATTTGCGATGCCTTGGCGATGCAGGACTCGTAGTTTTCGTAGTTAACCAATAGGGCGTACTTGGGTCGGTCACTGTCATCATCTTTAAAGTTAAAGCGGTGACGGATAATTTCTGAACGTTCAGCCCGGCACCAGCCGTCAGTATTTAAATCGGCACAAAAATGCGGGTAATCCTCACAAATAGTTTTAATGCTCGGCGCAAATAAATCACCACAAGCGCTGATAAACAGGGCAGAAGTAAGATAAACAACACCTCTCGAAAGTGTGGAAAAATTACTTAATAAATCCCTCTGCTTTATTGTTTTTATCGATTTTCTGAAATTTTTCAACAATTTGGAGTTGCCTCTTTGATTATTTAGAATACCTGCCGACGGGAATAAGCGGTGAGAGTGTTCTGACGTACAACCACATATTCCTGTACACATCGTCAATTTTATACATGATTTATTTGATGAAGGCACTAGTATGAACCAACCCTTTGAGCAAGAATTGCAATCCAGCTGGCAGGAGCGCCAGGAATACGCAGAAATGATGTTACCGATTATCGGTAAGTTATACCGTAACAAGTCTATCGAAATCTCTGTGTACGGTCGCACACTGTTAAACGCCAGTGCGATTGATGTAATCAAAGCTCATCGTAAAGTCCGTCTGCACGAAGGCATTAAACTGCGCCTGCGCGAGAGCTACCCCATTTTAGAAGCTATCAACTCCATGCAACTGGCACCAGCCCAGATTGACATTGGTAAACTGGCCTTCGATTTTCACTATGGCAGTGCCGTCGACAAAACCGACCTGAACGCATATCTGAAGGATAAGTTAGCTGATGTGGTCGATAAATCAGATGATCATGAACCGCAGGACGTTGTGCTGTATGGTTTCGGCCGTATTGGTCGGTTGCTGGCCCGCTTAATGATTGAGCGCCAGGGACAAAACAATAAACTGCGCCTGCGCGCAATTGTAGTGCGTGGCGGTCGTGATGGCGATCTGGAAAAACGTGCCAGCCTGCTGCGTCGCGACTCTGTACATGGGCCGTTTAACGGCAGTATTACTATCGATCACGAGCGTAATGCCCTGAAAGCCAACGGCTCCTATATACAGGTGATTTACGCCAACAGCCCGGACGAAATTGACTACACCGAGTACGGCATTAACAATGCGCTGGTTATTGATAACACAGGTATCTGGCGTGACCGCGATGGTCTGGGCCTGCACCTTAAAGCTAAAGGCACCGCTAAAGCTCTGCTGACTGCGCCAGGTAAAGGCGACATTAAGAATATCGTGTACGGCGTGAATAACAGTGACATCACTGAATCTGATTCGATTGTGTCGGCAGCAAGTTGTACCACTAACGCTATCACACCGGTCCTTAAAGCACTGGATGAAGAGTACGGTATTGTTAACGGTCATGTAGAAACGGTGCATTCTTACACCAACGACCAGAACCTGATTGATAACTACCATAAAGGCGAGCGCCGCGGCCGTAGTGCACCGCTGAACATGGTTATTACCGAAACTGGCGCTGCCAAGGCCGTTGCCAAGGCGTATCCAAAACTGGCTGGCAAACTTACCGGTAATGCGATACGGGTACCTACACCTAACGTTTCGATGGCCATCCTTAACCTGAATCTGGATAAAACCACCGACAAAGTGGCAGTCAATGAATTCCTGCGCGATACGGCATTGTTCTCATCGTTGCAGCATCAGATTGATTACACTGCATCGACTGAGGTGGTTTCTACCGATATGGTTGGCACCCGTGCTGCATCGGTTATCGATTCTCAGGCGACCATTGTCGCGGATAATCGCTTAACTCTGTATGTGTGGTATGACAACGAATTTGGTTACAGCTGCCAGGTAATGCGTGTGGCGATGGATATGGCCGGTATCACCGTACCGACACTGCCAGCCTAAGCTGCAATTGTACAAGCTTTAATCGGCACCTTTACTGGTGCCGTTTTTTTATCCGCGCCTAACTGACTAATAGTTGGCCAGAATCCACAAAAATCCGCTTTTCACCGGTTAAGTGCATAGTATTGTTAAACTCGACTGTGTTAAATTAAAGTCATTGGCACACCTAAAATAAAACAGATAACTATAACGACAGATGCAGATTTCCAGCCTATTTGACAGCGGTAACATCCGCGTAATCCGTGCCGAGCAACCTGATGACATCATGCTCGCGATCAATAAAGACAATCAATCCGATTTTTATCAGTGGTTTCATTTTCGCCTGACTGGGGAAGTTAACCGACTGCATACCCTGCACATCAGCGATCTGGCTTCTTCAGCTTATCCAAAAGGCTGGGAAGGGTATAAGGTGCTGGCCTCCTATGACCGTCAGACATGGTTTCGGGTCGACAGCGAGTTTAACGGCGATACCCTGACCTTCAGCATTGCGCTGGAACAGCCGCAGGTTTATTTTGCTTACTTTATCCCATACAGCTATGAGCGCCATCTCGACCTGTTAGCCGATGCGCAATGTTCGCCATTGTGTGAGCTTAAATACCTTGGTGATACCCTGGACGGCCGCGATATGTCGATGCTGGTGATTGGTGAGCCGGGCGAAGACAAGCGCAACATCTGGATAACCGCGCGCCAACATCCGGGTGAAAGCATGGCCGAGTGGTGTGCAGAAGGCATTATTGCCCGTTTACTGGATGAACAGGACGGACTGAGCCGGGCATTACTGGAAAAAGCGGTATTCTATATCGTGCCTAATATGAATCCAGACGGCAGTGCCCGCGGCCATCTGCGCACCAACGCAGTGGGCGCAAACCTTAACCGCGAATGGAAAACACCCACGCTCGAGCGCAGCCCGGAAGTTTATTATGTGTTGAATGCCATGCATGAAGTTGGCGTCGACATGTATCTGGACCTGCACGGCGACGAAGCACTGCCATATAACTTCGTGGCTGGCAGCGAGGGTATCCCGGTATACAACAATAGACTCAAAGCGCTGGAAAATCAGTTCAAGGACGCCTTGCTGATGGCCACGCCTGAGTTTCAGGATGAGTTTGGCTATGCCAAAGACGAACCCGGACAAGCCGACCTGACTATTGCATCTAACGCAGTGGGTCAGGCGTTTGAGTGTCTGGCCTATACGATAGAAATGCCTTTTAAAGATAATAATAACTTACCTGATCCATTATTCGGCTGGTCTGTGCAACGTTGCCAGCAGTTTGGTGAAGATATCCTGGTAGCCGCATACAATGTGGTTGGCAGTTTAAGGACATAACAACAATAAACATTAACAACAAGGGGAAACTGGTTTGGAAGGCTTGTTTAATTTTTTAACGTCGCTTGACGGGATGCTCGGGGGAGCCGACTGGTTTCCCTTTGTGCTGTTAGGCGTAGGTCTGTTTTTTACGATTTATCTGAAATTTCCGCAAATTCGTTTTTTTAAACATGCGTGGAAAGTGGTTACCGGTAAGTACGATCATAATGACGATCCGGGCGATACCACGCACTTCCGGGCGCTTACGACCGCCTTATCCGGTACCGTAGGTACAGGTAACATCAGTGGTGTGGCATTTGCGATTTTCCTCGGTGGTCCGGCGGCGCTGTTCTGGATGTGGGCCACGGCATTCTTAGGTATGACAACCAAATTTGTTGAGGTCACGCTGTCACACAAATACCGGGTGAAAACCGAAGATGGCACCATGGCCGGTGGCCCCATGTATTTCATGGACCGTGGTCTGAACATGAAATGGCTGGCGGTTGCGTTTGCCATTGCCACGGTTATTTCATCATTTGGTACCGGTAACCTGCCTCAAAGTAACGGCATTGCCACCAGTATCGAAACCACATTTGGTTTTGAGCCATGGATCGTAGGTAGCGTACTGGGTATCTTACTGGCACTGGTTATTCTTGGCGGCATCCAGCGTATTGCTGCGTTTACTGCCCGGGTTGTGCCTTTTATGGCAGTGGTTTACCTGATTGGTGCACTGGCGGTAATTTTTGCCAACATTGAAAATGTGGCGCCATCATTTGCAGCGGTGATTAGCGATGCCTTTACCGGTTCCGCGGCAGCAGGGGGCTTCCTTGGTGCGTCACTGGCTTATGCGTTTAACCGCGGGGTTAACCGGGGCTTATTCTCTAACGAAGCCGGTCAGGGTTCAGCGCCTATCGCTCACGCGGCGGCGAAAACCAAAGAGCCGGCGTCGGAAGGGATGGTGTCGCTGCTTGAGCCGTTTATCGATACCATTATCATTTGTACCATTACCGGTCTGGTGATCTTGTCGTCTGGCGTGTGGAAAGAAAAACACGAAAACGTGTTTGATCGCTCTGACATGATGTTTGTGGCCGGTGAGTATACCGACACAGAGGAAGCCGACAAGTCGCAACTGTACGGTTTCTTAAACAGTGTTGATGGCAACGAAGTAGAAAGTTATACCGGTGCTATTACCGTGGTTAATGGTTCTGCGGTAACCGGTGGTTTCACGCTGATTAACGCTCGTTCCGTTGCTGAAGATGTACAATACCTGGTAGGCAGTGAAGATCCTTTCTCTGGTACCCTGCAGATTGAAAACGGCAAGCCGCTTAAGGAAAACCTGATTATTCAGGGTAAGTCTCTGGTTCACTCAGCCTCGCTGACTACCATTGCCTTTACCCGTGGCTGGTTTGGTGACTTTGGGCAGTACATTGTCTCCATTGGCTTATTATTGTTTGCCTTCTCAACCGCCATTGCCTGGTCGTACTACGGTGATCGTGCTATGACCTATTTATTAGGCCCACGTTCAATCATGCCGTACCGGGTTATTTATGTGGCCGGGTTTGTTTGGGCGTCATTCTCTGATACAACCCTGGTATGGGCACTCTCTGCGGTGGCTATTGTGGTAATGACCCTGCCTAACCTGTTCGGTATTGTGTTACTGAGTAAAGAGATGAAAGCGACTGTCGATGATTATTGGCAGCGTGTAAAAGAGAACGAAAAGTAAAAGTAAACCAGAGCCGGATTCTGTCAGTAAAAATATCGACGCCGGCATTGTTTTTTAAAAGCCAGGGCCGACTCCTGGCTTTTTGATATGGTGTCGTATTGTTTACAGACTGATAAGCTCAGCGATGCTTTTCGCCGGAGCCAGTCAGCATTAGCAGTGCGTCACCAGGAAATAACGATTAGAGGAGATAGAATGGCGTTAATTGATTGTCCGTCGTGTGGTAAGAAGATGTCAGATAAAGCCAAGACTTGCCCTAACTGCGATTTCTCTTATGGCGAAGCCTCAGTCGAGGATATTGAACGCAAAGAGAACATGAAACGGTTTAAGAAAATGCATAGCATTCAAAACCAGTCGATGCTCGCGATGCTGTTATTTATTGGTGGTTTTGGTTTTATGTACTGGGGTGGGGTTTCACCAGGCGACACCCAGCATTCTGCAGCCCTGATGGCCTGCGTAATAGGTTTTTTATGGTATGGCATCAATCGCGTGCGAATTGTGCTTTTAAAACGGTCGACTAAATGAATATAGAACAACTTCTCGCAGCCATGACGCCAGACGTTTACGAACGTTTGCGTCAGGCTGTCGAAACGGGTAAATGGCCTGACGGCAAGGTGCTGTCTGACGAACAAAAAGAAAACTGTCTGCAGGCGGTATTGTTGTACCAGGCCAGAATCGCTCAATCCAACGAACATATGACCGTTGGTGAAAGTGGCGAAATTATCCACAAGAGCAAAAGTGAGCTGCGTCGCGAATTACGCGAAAGCCAGTCTAATGAACAATCCATTGCGCGGTTTAAACAGGATGATATTTAGTCGATTTTTTTCGCCTTCCCATAGTAGTAATGATCCGGACACAAGAATTAAAGCCATTGAAAAATTATCGCCAGATTCGCCTAACGAAAGACGCATCCTGCACGAATTAGCCTTCAATGATTCGGCCGCGGCAGTCAGTCTGGCGGCCCTGGAAAAGCTTAATTCTTTTGCTCTGTGGCTGAAAATGTCGCAGATTGCCAAAGAACCGCGGTTAGTTACCGCCGCACAGGCCAGGGTTGAATGCGCCCTGATCGATGGTAATGCTGAGATCAGTCAGCAGGAAATCAAAGAGTACCTGTTAAAATCTGCCCCGGCGGAGCAGGTAATCAAATGTCTGCCGCTGATGACCGAATTGCATCAGGATAAAACCTTTTGCCTGGATATCCTTAACAAGCTCGGGCGCAGTAGTTTTACCCAGCAGTTGTTTTCGGCCACCCCCGAATCGGCGTTAAAACTCGCCATTATCGATAACAGTCAGGATTCTGATTTACTGCAAAAGCTGTTGCGTAAGACAACCGATGAAACGTTGCAACAGGCGTTGTCAGACCGCCTCGACTATTTGCAGGAACTGGCACAAAAACCGGTTCGACTGGGCCGGGAAGTAACCCTTGTTTTGTCGAAACTACTGGCGTTACTGGAAAAATCGGATTTTGAGCAAATTACGGCTGACCAGGCCTCGCTTAATCAGGAATATCAGGTTCTTAAGGCCGATTTTGGCTGCCTGGATGACGAAGCACGGCAGGAATATGAAGCCAAGCTCGCGTCCCTCAACGAACGCGTTTCAGCATTGTTAGCCCGACTCAAACCAGAGTTTGAGGCACAACAGCGTGCTGCCGCCCATAAAGAGGCTCAACAATCCTGTACCGAAGCTGTGGCAGAAGTCAAACGACTGCATAAGCAATTGCAGGGCGAGCAAATACTCAGCCTGACCCTGGGCGAAGTAACGGTGTTTCAACAGGCTGTGGAAAAGGCGGAAAATGCATTGGCGGCACTGCAGGAATATGCCGAGCCGACCGAAGAAATCGAAAGTATGCTGGAGAGCTACCGGCATATCTGGGGTCGTCTGCCCGACCTACAGCGTCAGGTCGCGGCCCTGCAAACACAATTGCAAACCTGGCAGCAGTGGCTGGAAGATGACAACGTTAGCTGGCAGCTTGATGAGATTAAAACCAGCTGGCGTGAACAAACTGCTTCAATGGCGGTTTTACCGGCATTTTTACGCTCTCAGTGGCAAACGTTACTGGAACAACTAAAAGTCCGCGAACAGCAGCGTCAGTCCAGTCAACAGCGCCATCTTAAGCACTGTCGCAAACACATTAACATTATCAATAACATGGTAGAGCAGGGCAAGTACCGGGCTGCTATGGCGCGGTTCCAGCAACTTGAAAAAGATTACCAGACTCTGCCGTCTGACACCCGGGCCATGCTTGAGAAACGTTTTGAACAAACCCGCGACCAGATTGCCCGTCTGGAAGGCTGGCAGATTTATCTGGCGGCACCCCGCAAGCCGGAGTTGATTGAACAGGCCGAAGCGCTGCTGCAGGAAAGTCAGAATGATATGCCGGGCAGGGCACGCTCAATCAAATACCTGCGGCAGCAGTGGCAAAGCCTCGGTGAGTCAAATACGGTAGAAGATCAGGCGCTGAATACTCGCTTTGACGTACTGCTGGAAAAGGCGTTTGAACCCTGTCGCCGCTATTACGCCGAACTGGAATTACAAAACGACAAGGCGGCCGCAGAGCGTCAGCAATTGATTGATCAGATGGTGGCGTTAGCTGCTGAATCAGATGAGCCAGCACAACAGTTTCAGCAGTTTGAAGCCCTCAAAAAGCAGTGGCAGCAGGCCGGTCAAACCGACATCGAGCGTTACCGGCAGTTGCGGGAAAGCTGGGATCAGGCCTGTAGCGTAGTTACCGAGGTGATTACCCCGTGGTTACAGCAAAATCGTCAGACCAAGCAAACACTCATTGATGAGGTTAATGCCCTTAATGAGCTCGACGACATTCACCAGGCCAGAACACAGGCTAAGGCCTTACAGGCCCGGTGGAAAACTATCGGTCCGGCGGGTAAGCGCTTTGAGTCGAAATTGTGGTTTGCGTTTAAGGCTGCTAACGACAATTTGTTTAACAAGGCCAAGTCGGTTCAGGCTGAGCAGAAAGCGGCACAGTCTCAGGCGGCCAGTCAGTGGCGTGAACAATTGCAGCAGGTTCAGCAAGCCCTGGAGAATGACCAGACAGCGGTTAGTGACATTCAGCAAATGCTGGATAAGTGCCAGTTGGCGCTAAAAGAAGTGAACGACAGTAAGCTTCAAAAAACACTGACAAAAGAGCTGGCAGCGGTACAGGCAACCCTTGATGCAGCGGTTGATCAACAGCTCAACGAGGCCTTTACCAGTGCGACCGAACAAATGTTGGATCAGGTGCTCACTGCCAAACAGCCAGCTTCGACATTGCAGCCAGAGTATCCGGCACTGCCGTCTTTGTGGTTTAAGGGCGATGGTATCAACGAACCTCAGGACTGGCTGAAAACGTTGCTCACCTTAGAGGTATTGGCGCAACTGGACTCACCTGAAGCGGATGGCTCGCTGCGCTCAACCGTGCAGCTCCAACTGATGCAGGCCAAGCTCAATGGCGAGTCGCTGCCATCGGCTTATCCTTTAATTGGCGAGCTGTTGGCAAGTCAGGCTGTACTGGCTGAGCTAGACACTCTGCCTTTTCGGCAACGGTTGTTTGATGTCTGTGTGCATTTTGGCTTACCCGGAGAAGCGTAAGCAGTGAAAAACAGTGTTGAATATAAATTTCCCACTCAGCCGCTGGCCTACCGGTTTTTAAATACGGTAAAGCACTTTGACGCCGAGCAACTGGTCGTTAAATACGGCCAGACAAATCATCATGTTAAGGTGAGTTACCGGATTAAAACCGAAGGTTTTGATTCGACCTTAGGTGAACTTGACGATTTGGCCAGCCAGATGGAAGGTGAGGAAGTCTGACATTAACTGGCGCTGAATTCCACCTCGTAGCCGGCATATTTACGAATATTAATTACCCGATCACCATCGAGCATCCAGTACTGGCCTTTGATGCCGGTTAATACGCCGCTGAATTCCGGGGTTTTGTCCAGGTTAATGGATTTAATCTTAACCGGGTAGTCCTCAACCGGATAGCCGATTTCATGGCTTACATCATCCACGCTAGTTACCGCCTGTATCCCTTTATCGCCGGTAATCTGAGCTAAATCATCGGCCAGTTTTTCGAGCATCTGATGTTTCAGAGCAATCAGGTCCTGTTGGTCTGGTTGCCCTTTAAGCATGGTGCGCCAGTTGGTTTTATCACCAATATACTGCGTACATAGTTGTTCAACCTTGCCGCTGGTGAGCCGGTCGGGCACTCTTAACATAACCGTTGCCTGGCTGGCACCCTGATCGATCCAGCGGCTGGATATGCCGTCGGTGACGTGGCGGGTAATACCCACTTTCAGGTTGCCAGTATTGGCCAGATAGACAAAGTGGTCGGAAAAGCAGTTTTCTTCTCCCCACTCAGGCTCGCGGCAGGTGCCTTCGTGGTAGTGGCACTTTTCTGGTTTGATAATACAGGTATCGCACTGGGCCAGTGAGATCACGCAGGGATAACAATAGCCCTGATTAAAGCTTTTTTTGGTTTTACGCTGGCAATGGGTGCAAAAAATATTGCCTGTGTACGCTACGCTGACCGATTTGCCGATCAGCGGATTCATGGCGACCGAATCGTCACCTACCGGCAATTCGTAGTGAGCCACGTGGTCAGCATCGGTGCTGACGCGCATCTTTCTGAGAGTTCCTGAATACTGCATGTTTGTGTGTTCCTGTTAATTACTCAGTTCACCCTGCAAGCTCTGGCCAAGCTGGCCTTTAAGCTCGTCGAATGACAGTGACTGGCTGAGCAGGTAATGTAATTTTGCTAACGTGGCTTCCGGCGTCATGTCAAAACCGGAAACTACCCCAGCCTGAGAGAGGCCGTGCCCGGTTTTATAACCGCCCATATTAACCCGGCCTTTAAAACACTGGGTGCAGTTAACCACCACAATTTCTCTGGCCGCCGCGGTTTCCAGCTGGGTTAGCAGTTGTTTGTTCTGAGGCGCGTTACCTACGCCATAACTAAGCAAGATGAGCGCATTAACCGGCTGTTGTAAGGTATTCTCAATCACCATAGGTGAGATCCCCGGATACAGACTCACCAAACCAATGGGTTGAGCGGTTACCTTGCTTACTTTCAGTTCGGTATTGTCAGGCTCGGCAATTTTGCCAGCTTTAACGCGGATATTAATACCCGCTTCAAGCAGAGGCGGGAAGTTGGGAGAGTCGAACGCATCGAAGCCATCTGCATCTACTTTGCGGCTGCGGTTACCGCGAAACAGCTTGTTATTAAAAAACAGGCTGACTTCAGCAATAGGGAAATTGGCGGCAATGTACAGTGCATTTAATAAATTCACCTGACCATCAGAGCGCAGTTCCGCCAGCGGAATTTGCGAGCCGGTAACAATAACCGGTTTACTCAGCCCCTGCAGCATAAAGCTCAGTGCAGAGGCGGTATAAGCCATGGTATCGGTGCCGTGAAGGATGATAAAACCATCAAACTTGTGATAATTCGCCGCGATATCATCGGCGATAAATTGCCAGTCGGCGGGGCTCATGTCTGAGGAGTCCATCAGTTCGTCATATTCACGTAGCGTGAATTGTGGCATCTCCGGGCGATGAAATTCCGGCATCGATGCCAGAGTTTTGGCCAGGAAGCCAGCAGCTGGCACGTAGCCCTGGGATGAAGGCCGCATACCGATGGTACCGCCGGTATAGGCAATGTAAATCTGTTTACGCATGGTTTTACCATAAACTACTGTCATTGGTGTGATTGTAACAAGGGATTGGTGGTTGGCTAAATGCTTAATGTCGCTTTAGTTAATTGATGAGTTCACAATGGTGAAAAGTTAACTGATAATAAATACAATTTTTGCAGTAATAGCAGGGAAAAGGATGAATAATAACGGATCTTTGGTGTGTGTCGGGCCAGGCATGATACTCGGGGCACATATTACGGAGCGCTGTAAAAATCATATCCAGCAGGCCGATGTGGTGTTTACCAGTTGTCATCCGGTGATTGAGAGGTGGCTGGCGACGCTCAACCCCTGTACCCATTCGTTACAGCATTTCTATGCCGACAATAAGGATCGTCGCAATACCTATCGCCAGATGCAGGACACCTTGCTCAAAGAGGTCCGTAACAATAAAAAAGTCGTTGGCGTCTTTTATGGTCACCCGGGGGTGTTTGCTCAGGTGCCTCACCGGTCTATTCAACAGGCTATTGATGAAGGTTATCAGGCGTGGATGGAGCCGGGTATTTCAGCCGACGCCTGCTTGTATGCTGATATGGGCATCGACCCCGGGGCATATGGCTGTCAGCAGTTTGAGGCAAGTCAATTTATGTTTTATCAACGCCAGCTCGATCCCAGTGCCTATGTTATATTGTGGCAATTGGGTCATGCTGGTGACTTATCTCTCACGCCGCGTCTGACCGGTGCGCCGGAAAGACAGGTATTGGTTGATATGCTGCTTGAGTATTATGCGCCTTCACATCAGGTAGCGATATATGAGTCACCTTTTTTGCCTACTCAGCAACCGCGGATCATCTGGCAACGCCTGGAGGAACTGCCTGAGGCGAATATTTCTTTAATTTCGACGCTGGTGATCCCGCCCGGGCGGCGGTTAATCCCGAATGATGAAATTGTCACACGATTAAAGTCGATTTATCCGCCGTCACATGATAAAAATACACCTAAAGCATAAGGCTGTTGAAAAGGAGCAATTTATGGGTGCAATCTCTCTGTTAGAAAAATTAGGTGCCGATCCGAGCCTGAATATCAATGATTTATCGCCAGCAGAGCGCGCCGAAGTGGAGCAACTGTTAGCCACCCTGGCGCAGGAAAAAAACAACCCTACGCTTTCTATTAATGAGCCGACCGACCCGGATGACGACGATAACGTTCCATCCGAAGAGCCAGCTAAAGACGCTTAAACTGATTTTCCAACAACAGTAAGGTAAGAACGGTACAGATGCGACGTTTTTTTTGGTTCGGTTTTCTTCTGTGCGTGAGTTGGCCTGTATTGAGTTCAGAGCATATTGATAAGCTGCGGCATATCGATAGTGTTCGCCTCTCCGATCACCAAACGGCGAAAGCCGAACTGGCGAGTATTCCGGTGTCGGCTCTGGATACTGATGAAGTGCACTACTACCGCTATCTGCAATGTTTAATCCTAACCGTAGATAGTGAACTCACCGATATTATCGCCCGTTACGATAGCCTGCTGGAAGAATCGGTGCAGCCCGAGTTACAGATCCGCGTGCTGGGCTCGCTGATTAATTTACTTGGCGTAAAGCGCGACTGGAAAAGTGGCTTGCAACGGGTTGAGGAATTGTTAGCCCTGTTGCAGGAAATCCCGGATTCCACCTACAAGCCTGATGCCTATCTGAACCTCGCCCACTTTCACCTGAATATTGGCCAACCCGAAACCGCATTGCACTTTGCTGAAAGAGCATTCTCCAGTGAAACCTTAGTGCCACGTATTCGCTGCGGTTTGCATCTGGTGGTTATTTCAACCAAGTCCAAATTGCAACTCGATTCTCTTAACCTTGCTGAGTTCACTGAGGCAGACCGGGTTTGTAATAATGCTGGTCAGAATTACACCATTGTTAATATCAACATCTGGAAAGCTAAGTGGTTGTTACAACAGAACCGCCTCGATGAAGCGCAGACGGTGCTGACGACCACGTTGATGAAAGCCGAAAACTTTCCTGCCAGCGGGCAGTTGATCGAAATTTACAGTTTGTTTGCCATGGTTTACTGGGCTAATGAGGAGTATGACAACGCCAGTGTTTACGCCGATAAAGTCATGGCAGTGGAGTTTAAGGAAGATTTCCCACAGCCGCTCATTGACACCTATGACATTAAACGGCAACTGGCCGAACGCAATGGCAATTACCAACAGGCCTACCAGTATCTGACAACCCGTCAGATACTGGAACAGAATATGTACGAACGGCAACTGGCGGATGAAATTGCTATTCAGCAGGCACGTTTTGACATTGATGCCAAACAAAGTGAAATAGAGCTACTGGATAAACAGAATGATTTGCTAAAAGCTGAATCTATGCTCATCAATGAGCGTTTGGAAAATTCATTACTGGCACTGGCGTTGGTATCGATTCTGTTGTCATCGTTGTTATTCTGGTCGTATCGCAGCCGTAAAGTGCAGTCAAAATTAAAGATGTTTGCACAAACTGACGCGCTAACGCAGATTGCTAATCGTGGCCACTTTACCGATTGTCTGACCGAAAAGTTAACTCAGGCACAGAAAAACGGCAGCCTGGTTGGTTTGATCCTGCTCGACCTTGACCATTTTAAAAATATTAATGACACCTATGGCCATCAGGTCGGGGACTGGGCGTTAATTCAAACCGCTAAAGCCATTAAAGAAAGTGCTGGCGAAGATGCTATTGTGGGCAGGTTAGGCGGCGAAGAGTTCGGAGCGGTGATCACCGGTAAGCTGGAAGGTGAAATCATGCACATTGCCGAACGTTGCCGGCTGGCGATTGAGAACATTCAGTCAACCATGAGCGAGTATCAGTTTAAGTTAACCGTGAGTGCCGGCGTAAGTAATTCTTCCCAGGCAGGTTATAAGCTTGAAAACCTTTATGCTGCAGCTGATTTAGCACTCTATCAGTCCAAACATTACGGCCGTAATCGGGTTTACGAATACTCGTCTACGTTGGTAGGTTAATTCTTTATATATACTGCTATATTTACCCCTGCGAGCGTGCCTAGCTAGCATCGTAAACTGCGCGGGTTTTTTCCTTAGCTATCCGTGCAATGATTAATAAGTCCGTCTGTCTGAGGTTAAGGCAAGTTATTTGGTATTGCGAGTAAGTTCCAGGGCGTTATTGCAACTATCCGGTGTCATCGGGTTGCTGATAATAATGCTTTCGTTGCCGGTCAGCGCAACTGAAACCCCAGCACAGTTGTTGGCGCAAGCCGACACGCTGCGAGTTAGCGATCCCGCCAGGTCACGGCAGATTTTACAGGCACTAAATAATCAGTCTTTAACGCCGGCTGAACAGGATTACCGGGATTATCTGTTGGGATTTCATGCTGCAATAGCCAGTGATTCTAACCGCGCAGTTAGCATTATAGAGCCTATAAGTCGCAGGCACCCGGCTGATGAGCTTGGCTTACGCGCCAGAGCTACATTACTCAGCATTTACTATGGTTATCGGGAATGGTCGGAGGGCTTGCTGCTTTCTGCCGAACTAAAGGAACTGTTAGGCCAATTGCCGCGAAAAGATAGCTGGTACACCGCGAACTTTAGCGTGGTGATTTACTATATTAACCTGCAGATGTATAACGAGGCGCTGAATCTTCTTGAATGGGTTACCGGACCTGAACTGGCGCAGGTGAGCGCTGCCGCTATATCACTCGGGAGTTCAGGGCGCAAAAGGGACTTGATATTAATGCTATCACACCTCGTTGGCTGGCAACATTGGAGGCTGCTTGTCTGTCTTTGCCTAACACGCTTTACACCGTTGAGCCCTTCCTCATCTGGACGCGATATTTACTCGACTCCGGGCAGTATGAGGCCGTTTTAGCCGCTGTCAGGCGTTATGAACAGGCAATTGAGGCACTCAACTATTTTTACTATTGGGTTGTCCTTAAAAACATTGAAGCTCAGGCACTCTATGCATTGGGTCAATTCGAGCAAGCAGAAGCGAAAGTCGATCCGATACTGGTGCGGCCGGAGATGGCTGATTACTCTGAAGGTATGGTCGCCGCAGCCGCGCTGAAAGCGAAAATTCGCAAACAACAGAACGATTATGAGCAAGCCTACCACTGGCAGCAGGTCGCCCTGGAAAGCGAAAAAAGTCAAAACCGCCTGGCTGCTACCAAACAACTGGCGGTGAATAATGCCCAGGCGAGTCTGCGTCAGGCAGACGAGGAACTTCGCCTGCTCTCCAATCATCAGGCATTGTTGGCTAATCAGCTTGCCCGGGCTGAACAAAACGTCATCGGCACTTATTTACTTATTGCGCTGGCAGCTTCGCTGGTGCTTATCACGGTTTTCAGTATTCGTAAGTTACAAAGGCAGCAACAATTGCTGGCCAGACTCGCTTCAACGGATTCGCTCACCGGGCTCGATAACCGCCGTCAGTTTATGCAGGTCACGCAACAAGCTCTGCGCAGCAATGACACTGAAGAACCGCTCAGTCTGATCATGTTTGACCTGGACAACCTGAAGTGGATTAACGATAATTTTGGCCATCAGTCTGGCGATTGGGTGCTGTGTGAGGTTAGCAAAAACCTGACCGCGCGCCTGGCAGAAAGAACAGTCAGTTGTGCGCGGGTTGGCGGGGAAGAGTTTGTACTGTGCTTAGCGGGGACGGATGTCAATGAGGCGCTGGCCTACTGTCATGAGATTCAAAGCTGGTTGGCCGGGATTGATACCAAAACGAAACTGGATGGTTTGCAACTGAGTGCCAGTTTTGGAGTATGTGATAGTAATCAGGTGGGTAAACAACTGGATACGCTTTTGAGCGGCGCCGACTTCGCTATGTATAAAGCGAAAAAAGCCGGACGCCACCAGGTCGTTAAGTACCCTATGGAGCAGGGCAGTAAAGAAGAGGCTATTTAACCTCTTCTCCGGCCGCCTGACGGTCGGCATGATAACTTGAACGTACCATCGGGCCACATGCGGCATGGGTAAAGCCTAATGCTTTAGCGGTATCGCCAAGCGCATTAAATTCATCCGGGTGAACATAGCGTTTTACCGGGAAGTGATGACGGCTCGGCTGCAGGTACTGACCCAGTGTGAGCATCTCCACATCGTGCGCGCGCAGGTCTTTCAGTACTTCCGCAATCTCTTCCTGACTTTCTCCCATGCCCATCATCAGACCAGATTTAGTTGGCACGTGAGGGTGCTGGGCTTTGAATTTTTTGAGTAAGTCGAGTGACCACTGGTAATTGGCGCCTGGACGACATTCGCGGTACAAACGCGGAATGGTTTCCAGATTATGGTTAAACACGTCTGGTGGTGCATCTTTAAAGATATCCAGCGCACGGTCCATGCGGCCACGGAAATCCGGTACCAGTACTTCAATTTTGGTCGCCGGGCTGTGTTCACGAATGGCTTTAATACAATCCACAAAGTGCTGAGCGCCGCCATCACGCAAGTCATCACGGTCTACCGAGGTGATCACCACGTATTTCAGCGCCATTTCTTTAATGGTGGTGGCCAGTTTAAGTGGCTCCTCGGCGCTTGGCGGTAATGGTTTACCATGGGCAACATCACAGAACGGGCAACGACGGGTACAGATATCACCCAGAATCATAAACGTGGCGGTACCATGATTGAAACATTCCGCCAGGTTCGGGCAGCTCGCTTCTTCACAGACCGAGTGCAGATTATTTTTGCGCAGGGTCTGCTTGATGTGATCGATCCGGTCAGTGGTGCGAGGCAGCTTTATTTTGATCCATTCCGGCTTACGGAGCATTTCCTCTTTCTCAGTCGGAACGATGGTAACCGGAATGTGCCTGACCTTTTCATCATCGCGGAGTTTTACTCCGGCTTTTGCCTTTACGTTACTCATTAAAGCCTTCTATTGTTTGCAAATTGGGCAGAGCGAGTTTGGCCTGTAAATGGCTAAGCATCAGCTCTGTCGCTTCTTGAATGTTATCCGGCCCGCCAAGACGGGCACAGTCTGTCATGGCCATACCCTGGTAGCCACAGGGATTGATTCGCTCAAAAGGCGCAAGGTCCATATTAACGTTGAGTGCCAGACCGTGAAAAGAGCAGCCTTTACGGATCCGCAAGCCCAGTGAACATATTTTTTCACCGTTAACATATACGCCAGGCGCATCGGGCCGGGCATTAGCGGTAATGTTGTGGTCTGCCAGCGTGGCGACTACTGCGTCTTCCATCGCGCTTACCAGCTCGCGAACGCCCATCTTACGGCGCCTGACATTGAGCATCAGATAGATAACTAACTGGCCTGGTCCGTGATAGGTGACCTGTCCGCCACGGTCAACCTGCACTACCGGGATATCACCGGGCATCAAAATGTGCTCAGCTTTACCGGCCTGACCCTGGGTAAACACCGGCTCGTGTTCAACCAGCCATATTTCGTCGGCGTCTTCAGCGGTACGCTGATCAGTGAAGGTTTGCATAGCCTGCCAGACCGGCTCATAAGTTCGCTTGCCTAACTGCCTGACAATCACCTTATCCCGGGCGTCCTTATTAACGGCATCTGTCACTTAAAGTACAACTCTCACTAATTCGATTTTGGCCAGTTCGGTATAAATTAATTCCATATGTTCTTTGCTGGTTACCGTAACGGCAACCGATACAGAGTGGTAATTCCCTTTAGCGCTTGGCTTTACCGCTGGCGCATAGTCGCCCGGCGCGTGTTCCTGCAGGCAGGATACCACATGTAACGGTAAATCTTCGTGGGCGATGCCCATCACTTTAAAGGTTTGAACCGTGGGGAAGTCCAGCAGTTCGTCAAACCGAGTGTCTAATTTAGTCACTTTTGCTTACCTCTCAAAATAGCACGGCACGAATTCTACCAATTCGTGCCGTACACCACCAGACGCATGTAGGTTCCAGGCGATTATCTGGTATTAATCATTCAGACCTAACTGTAAAGTTACATAATCGAGCAGCCGATCGAAAAGGCCACCTTCTTTAACTTCCTGTAAGGTCACTAACGGATACTGCGCTACGTCTTCACCTTCTAACTGGATATACAGGGTGCCAACCACTTCGCCTTTAGCGAGCGGTGCTTCCAGACTTTTATCCAGTTCAAAGTTCGCTTCCAGGTTAGCCACCTGACCACGGGGAATGGTAATTGGCGTAGACTGGTTAATACCTAAATCCACGGTATCCCGATCACCCATGTAAATACGGTGCGAAACAAAGCTGTCACCGGCTTTGTAAGGGGTAACAGTTTCGTAAAAACGGAAGCCATAGCGCAGTAGCTTTTTATTCTCTACCTTACGTGCTCGTTCGCTGTCTGTGCCCATTACTACTGAGACCAGGCGCATATCACCCTGGGTGGCAGAGGTAATCAGCGAGTAACCGGCATCCGAGGTATGGCCGGTTTTAATGCCGTCTACGTTAAGGCTTTGATCCCACAGCAGGCTGTTGCGGTTATACTGCTTGATGCCGTTGTAAGTGAATTCTTTTTCACTGTAGATTTTGTACATTTCCGGCGTCTCTTTTACCAGCGCGCGCGACAGCGTTGCCATGTCACGTGGCGAGGTGTAGTGATCCGGGTCGTGCAGGCCATGGGAGTTAACAAAATTACTGGCGTTCATTCCCAGGTTGGCGGCATGGGCATTCATCATGCTGGCAAACGCACTTTCAGAACCGGCAATGTGTTCGGCCATGGCCACACAGGCGTCGTTACCAGACTGCACAATAATACCGCGTAACAGGTCGTGCACGGTGACTGTCGTGCCTACTTCGATAAACATCTTCGAAGAATCCGGGAAATTCTTCGCCCAGGCATTTTCAGAAATTTTCACTTCGTCATCTAACGAAATGTTACCGGCTTGCAACTCTTTACCAATCACGTAAACCGTCATGATCTTGGTCAGACTGGCAGGCGCCAGCTGCATGTCGGCGTTTTGCTCGGCAATACTGGTGCCGGTTTCATAATCAAGTAACACGAAGCCGGCAGCGGCAACGGTAGGTGGCGGTGGAATAACGACCGCAGCTTTGGCAGTTTGCCAGTAAGCACTGAGTAACAGGGTAATGCTTAGTAGCAAGGCAGACAGGAAAGACGGTTTAGCGCGCTTTATTTTATTATGCATGGTTTTACCGTTTGAGTTGAAAGCGAAAATCTGTTGTATCGACGGCATTTTAACGTATGCCGTAGGCTTGGACTAGAGTCGGGGCAAAAAGTTTAATTTCAATGAGGCTTCGGGTTATTTTCTGTAATTTTAATTACTACAGGCTCGCTGCTACTTTATATGCCCCCGGGTAGCCATTTTGTTTGAGCTCATCGAGTAACATATTGAGCTTAAAGCGGTCGGTCAGAGGCCCGAGTCGCAGCCGGTAAATATCATCAATGAGGGGGAACTCAGCAGGGACCTGATACAGCGAGGATAACCCGTCAGACAGCTTTTTAGCGCGCTCGGCATCAGACAATGCAGCGACCTGAATGTAATATCCCTGATTGCCAGCTATCTCATTCAGTTCAGCACTGTCGCTTTGTTCGGTGGCCAGTGGATCCGGGCCTGTTTCAGCGGCAGTCTGACTGGCAGTTTGCAGCACGTCCTCGGCAGGTAATTCGCCAGCATAAAGTGCGTAAGGCACCGGTGGTTCGTTGCCAACGGTAACCATATCGTCACTGTCGACGTGGATAACCTCAAGTTTTACCCGGGTAGTGCCATGCTGATAAAAACCGAGTTTTTTGGCTGCCGCGTAGGATAGGTCTATGATCCGTTCAGAGTGAAACGGGCCTCGGTCATTTACCCGTACAATCGCCTGTTGCTGATTCTCAAGGTTAGTCACTCGTACGTAGGACGGCAGTGGCAAAGTTTTATGCGCAGCTGTCATGCCGAACATGTCGTACACTTCACCGTTAGAGGTGAGGTGACCATGAAATTTCTGACCATACCACGAGGCTTTCCCCATGGCCGTGTAGCCTTTGCCGGTTTTCAGCGGTCGATAGTATTTGCCCAGCACTTCATAGGGGAGGCTATTCTGTTCCCGGTAGGGTTCATACTTAGGTTCGGCATCTTCCATAGGGGGCTCAGGATAAACAAAATCCGGTGCAGAATCGGTGGCCTGAGAATAGCGTGACGGCGCCTGACAGGCGCTCAGCAACAGGGTTGCAGTAAAGCTAAGTAAGAGTGTATACCGGGTCATTAGCGCGACAATAATCGTTTTTGTGTGCCGATGCCCATAAGCATGCCAAATCCGGCTAACAAAGTCACCATTGATGTGCCGCCGTAACTTACCAGCGGTAGTGGTACACCAACCACCGGCAAAATTCCCGAAACCATGCCCATATTCACAAACACGTACACAAAAAAGGTCAGTGTAATACTGCCGGCCAGTAATTTGCTGTAAGCGTTTTGGGCACGGACCGCCAGCATCAGGCCGCGGACAATAATAAACAGGTAAATAGCCAGTAGCAGTAACACGCCGGTCAGGCCAAACTCTTCACTGAACACGGCAAAAATAAAATCGGTGTGGCGCTCGGGTAAGAACTCCAACTGTGACTGAGTGCCCTGTAACCAGCCTTTGCCCTCAAGTCCGCCAGAGCCTATGGCAATTTTAGACTGGATAATGTGATAGCCGGCACCCAGCGGATCACTCTCCGGGTTCATGAAGGTGATAACCCGCTGCTTCTGATAATCCTGCATCAGGAAGAACCACATAATTGGCAAAAACGCGCCGCCGAGCCCGGCCACTATCGTGATCAGTCGCCAGCTCATGCCGGCCAGAAAAATAGCAAATACACCGGAACTGGCAATCAGCAGGGAGGTGCCGAGATCAGGCTGTTTGGCAATTAGGATAGTGGGGATCACCACCAGCATAAAGCCGATTATAATTTGCGGCAGCCGTGGTGGCAGTGTGAATTTACTGATATACCAGGCCACCATCATAGGAACTGCCAGTTTCATCGCCTCGGACGGCTGAAAGCGAATAAATCCAAGGTCAAGCCAGCGCTGGGCGCCTTTACCAATATCACCAAACACCAGCACCGCTATCAGCATTAGTATACCGGCACCGTAAGCGTAAATGCTCAAGCGCCTGAACGCCATGGGCGGCACCTGGGCGAGCACAACCATTACACCAATGGCAATACCGAGGCGCACAACCTGACGTTCAATCAACGCCATGTCCTGGCCGCCAGCGGAGTAGATCGTTACCAGACCCACTCCCATCAGTACCAACAGGCCGAGCAGTAACGGCAGGTCGATGTGGATCCGATCCCAAAAGCTGATGTGATTTTCTCTTAACGTACTGCGCTTCACTGGGATAACTCTCCGTTAGTCTGTTGCCCGGCGGCAAAGAGTTCCGGCTGATAAAGTTTAAAATAGGCGTCCATCATCAATCGCGCCATTGGTGCTGCATTCTTACTACCGCCACCGGCGTTTTCCAGCACCACTGCCACGGTGATCTCGGGTTTATCATAAGGTGCATAGCCAATATACATCGCATTGTCACGCAGGCGCTCGTCGACTTTTTCTTCTTCATATTCCTCGCCCTGAGCAACCGAGAATAACTGGGCGGTACCGGTTTTACCGGCTGAAATATACGGGGTATCGGCAAAGGCAAAGCGGGCACCGCCAACTTCGCCGTTAACCACCTGATACATAGCGTCCTGGATCACATCCCAGTTGTCGCGGTTAACAATATCGATAGGGCGCAAAAACTTAAGTGGCTCAGGTTGCATGGTGCCATCGGCCCCTCGGTAACCCTGCAGGATCTGCGGTACAAACCGGGCACCGTAATTCACCAGCGCATTGGTAGCATGAACCAACTGGATTGGCGTCGTTGTCCAGTATCCCTGGCCAATGCCTACCGCAATGGTATCGCCGATGTACCAGGGCTGATTAAAGCGGGCGCGTTTCCAGCCACGACTGGGCATATTGGCGTCGCTCTCTTCGTATAGGTCGATACCGGTGTAATCACCAAAGCCAAACTCCGACATGTAATCACTGATGCTATCAATACCCATTTCGTAGGCCAGATCATAAAAATACGTATCGCAGGATACCTCCACCGCGCGGGTCAGGTTAACCTCGCCGTGGCCCCATTTACGCCAGTCGCGCCACACATGAGAGACATTGGGCAGACGGTACTGTCCGGTATCGGTAATCGAGTATTCTGGTGTTACCGTATCGGTTTCCAGCCCCAGTAATCCCAGCAGCGGCTTAACCGTTGAAGCCGGTGGATATTGCCCCTGGGTGGCGCGATTAATCAACGGCCGGTCCGGCGAGTTGAGCAATGCAGAGTAATTTTTACTGCTGATCCCATGCACAAATAAATTGGGGTCGTAACTGGGATTGGAGTACATCGCCAGGATACCGCCAGTATGCGCGGAAGAAATAATGATAGTGCCGCGCTGATCCTTGAGCGCTTCCTGCGCTGCCTGCTGCAGGCGAATATCAATATTCAGAACAATATCGCGACCCGGTATGGGAGGCTGCACATCAAGGGTGCGAATAATCCGGCCCTGACTATTGACTTCTACCTGCTGATAACCGACTTCGCCGTGGAGAATGTCTTCGTGGTATTTTTCAATGCCCAGTTTGCCAATGTCATAGGTGGCCGCGTAGTTGCCCTCTTCACCGGCTTCCTGGATTTTTTGCAGATCTTTTTTATTGATTTTAGACACATAGCCCAGGGCATGGGTGAGGGTTTCTTTGTACGGATAGTAACGGGCCAGGCGCGCCTCGATGGAAACGCCGGGAAAACGGTGGCTACGGCTGGCAAAGCGAGCGACTTCTTCTTCCGTTAGTCGGGTGCGAAGCGCTACAGGCTTAAAACGGCGCTGTCCGCGCAGGGACTGTTTGAAATCTTCCACCTCATCATCGGTGATCCCCATCAGCGCCTGCAAAAATATGAGGGTATGCTCGAGGTTATCAACTTTCTCGGGGATAATTTCGAGGCTGTATACCGGCCGGTTTTCTGCCAGTAATACGCCGTTACGGTCGTAGACGAGTCCACGATTAGGGGCAATGGGCAAAACTTTAATCCGATTGCCGTTTGAGCGGGTCTGGTAATCCTCAAAGTGCTCTACCTGCAAAAAGTAGAGGTTACTCACAACCATAGCCAGCAGGGCAAATACTACCAGCCCGGCAATCACTGCCCGGCGGGCAAACAGGTTTGCCTCAGCCGTGTGGTCGCGAATGGTCTGACGCTTAATCGGCATGCATTATTCTCTGTGGTAGGGGTGGTTCTGGGTAACAGACCAGGCCCGGTACAGGGATTCGGCGACGATGATTCGTACCAGTGGATGCGGCAGAGTAAGAGGGGAGAGTGACCAGCGTTGTTCGGCCAGCTCACTGCATGCCGGGGCAAGGCCTTCTGGTCCACCGATGAGTAAACTGATATCGCGCCCATCCATTTTCCAGCTGTCTAACTGGCGGGCCAGCGCCGGAGTGTCCCAGGGGCGGCCGGTGACTTCCAGCGTGACCACTTTATCGGACTTACCAATGGCCGCAATCATGGCTTCGCCTTCCTTTTGCAGGATGCGTTTGATATCTGCGTTTTTGCCGCGTTTACCCGGCGGGATTTCGGTAAACGTCACCGGCATATCTGCCGGAAACCTGCGCAGAAATTCATTGGTACCAGTGCTCACCCAGTCTGGCATTTTATTACCAACCGCAATTACCTGTATGCGCACAGTTTACTAACTCCGTGTCGGCCGGGGAGTTAACCCCAAAGCTTTTCCAGCTGATAAAAATCCCGGGCTTCATCCTGCATGATATGCACAATGATATCGCCTAAGTCGACCAGTACCCAGTCGCCGGTTTCCTTGCCTTCAACATTTAGCGGGGCATGACCGGCGTGCTTGGCCTCTACCTGCACATGTTCGGCAATCGAACTGACATGGCGTTTGGAGTTACCCGAACAGATAACCATGGTATCAGTGACGGTTGATTTTCCTTTTACATTTAATTCAACGATATCCCGTCCTTTCATATCGTCAATTTTGTCTAAGACAAACGCTTTGAGTTGCTCGTGTTGCAAAAGTTCTCCTCACTAACACCTTAAATGGTGCCGTATAACTTATGTTGTTTAATATAGTGCAGGACTGCCGGGCTAAGCCAGTCAGTCACCACACGGTCAGTTGTTTGTCCGGCAGTAAGCGCATCGCGTAATTGCGTGGAAGACACGGCATAGTCCTGACTGTCGGTATAATACACCAGCCCGGCAGGCTGGTGATAAAACGTTTCTAATTGCGTGCACTGACGCTCGGTGAGCCATTTGCGCAGTGTTTCATCCGGTTCGCCTGGCGAAGCAGGTCGCCGCATAACCACAATATGACAATAGTCTGTCAGTGATTGCCAATGATACCAGCTCGGCAGATTATACAGTGAATCTTCACCCAACAGAAAAAACAATGGCTCATTGCCCAGCGTGCGGCGTAAATGCTGTAGTGTCTTTACCGTGTAAGAGGGCGCTGACAAGGATAATTCCAGTGGCTCAACATATAACGCGGGCTCATCCTCACAGGCCAGCTCAAGCATTTTTAAGCGGTGGGCAGTAGCAGTTTCTGGTGCCGTTTTATGTGGTGGTAATTTGCATGGTAATAAAGCCAGCCGCTCAACGCCAATCTCATTAATGGCTTCCAGTCCCGCTTTTATATGGCCCTGATGCGGCGGGTTAAAGGTCCCCCCTAATAACGCTCGCATCAGAGTGTATCTGCACTTTCAGCAAATGCCATATGCGCCAGCGGCACACCGGTGAACAGCAGGCATAAATGGCAAAGTTTGATATATGGCCTGACTACAGAGGTTTGCTTAAACAACTGGTCGGCTTCGGTGAGCTGCTCACCAATCAGCGTCAGGTCTTGTTTGGACAATCTTTGCATTGCCTGCTGGTAATAGCCCTGGCGGTTTTTCCAGATCCCCAGCTTCGGCCAGGTGATTGTCTGCCCGCTGTTTTGCAGATGATTCAGCTTCCACAGCGTCTGCCATTCCCGTACCAGTGCCCAGATGATAATGTTGGGTTCAATGCCTTCACTTTCCAGTCGTTGGAGGATTTTAACGCAGCGGGTGCGATCGCCCTGGAGCATGATATCCACCAGCTGAAAAACGTTGAAACGGGACTGATCCACCAGAGCGCTGGCCAGTTTTTCTTCGTCCAGCTGTTTATCCGGGTAGGCCAGAGTGAGTTTTTCAATTTCCTGGGCGGCAGCCATCAGGTTGCCCTCACTGAAGTCAGCAATGAGTTTCACGCAGGCGGGGGTAAACTGAAAAGACTCGGATTGCAGGCGTTGCTGGATCCACTTGTGTAGCTGTGCGCCTTCCAGCGGATAGCAGATGGTAAATACACCGATGGCGTCGAGGGCTTTAAACCACTTAGTTCGCTGCACGTCCTTGCCAATTCTGCCGCCATGGATGATGAGCAGAGTATCGCTTGATAAGTTACCGGCCAGCTCAGTCAGGATACCAGCACCTTCGGTGCCTGGCTTACCCGTAGGTAATTCCAGCTCGATTAACTGGCGTGCCGCAAACAGCGACATACTCTGGGTCGCATCGATTAAACGTGACCAGCTAAATTCGCCGTCAGCTACCAGCACCGTGCGCTCATCGAAGCCTTGCTGTTTGGCTGTTGCTCTTAATGCCTGCAGAATTTCAAACTTTTGCTGAGGCTCATCACCAAAGACCAGATAGCAGCCCTTGAGACCCTCTTTTAAGGTTTGTCTGAAGCGATCGGGATAAACCTGCACCTGATTAAAGCCCCGCGTACTGACTGGATAACAAGCGAATGATACGGTCGGCTGCTTCCAGGCGCATTTCACTGAGGACCAGATTCAGCTCGCGCGATTTTGCCAGCACCTGATCGGGGTCATCCTGATATTCCCGTAGTACTTCAAAAGAGGTATTCAGTTCCTCGCCATTGGGAAACAGTACGGTATAGCGAACACCATATATCAGCTCATATTCTGCAACCTGACCGGTAGCAAATACTGACAGTAACCGGCGGTCCAGGGACTCAGGTTGCAGGTGCAGGGTAATCGTTGTGTCTTCAAGCCCCGGGGCAGCTTGCGGGCCGCCCTTGATTTGATACACATTCATGCGATTTTCCAGCGCTCTCACCAAAGGCGCATTCTGACTGGTCGCCTGCACGTACAGGTAGTCGGTGTTGCTTGGCAGGGTTTTATCGCTGCGCAAATGAAAACCACAGCTGGCGAGAGCCAGTGTGGTTATCATCAGGATCAGACTTTTACTGATAACAGTTAATCCGCGCATTAGTTAGCCACGATATTCACCAGCTTACCGGGTACCACAATGACCTTACGGATGGTCTTGCCTTCGGTAAACTGCTGTACATTGGGCTGGTCTTTAGCCAGTTGTTCCAGCTCTTCTTTGCTGGCACTGGCTGAAACGGTAATTTTAGCCCGCAGTTTACCGTTAACCTGAACAATGATTAGCTTTTCGTCTTCAACCAAAGCGTCTTTATCAGCCACCGGCCATGGCGCTGTTTCGATACTGCTGGTATGGCCAAGCTTAGCCCACAGGTGATGACAGATATGCGGAGTGATTGGATTCAACAGCAACACAATGCTGTTAACCGCTTCACGCATTAAGGCGATATCCTGGCCACTCTCCTGCGGTGCTTTTTGCAGGTGGTTAAGCAATTCCATGATTGCCGCTACCGCCGTGTTGAACGTCTGACGACGGCCCAAATCATCACTGACTTTTTCGATGGTTTTGTGCAGCTCACGGCGCAGTGCCTGCTGAGATTTATCCAGCGCTTTAACGTCCAGCTCCCCGGGGGTGCCGGCAGCAAGATGATCATTCACCAGTTTCCATACCCGGCGCAGGAAGCGGTTAGCGCCTTCTACCCCTGAGTCTACCCATTCCAGCGTTTGCTCTGGTGGCGCTGCAAACATGGTAAACAAACGTACCGTATCGGCACCGTACTGATCGATAACCTGTTGCGGGTCGATACCGTTATTTTTCGACTTCGACATTTTGGTCATACCGCCGTGCTGCACCGGCGTATTATCGGCGGTTAGCCAGGCTTTGACGATCCGGCCCTTGTCATCTTTTTCGGTAGATACTTCAGTGGGCGAATACCAGGTTTTCTTCCCTTTCTCGTCTTCACTGTAGTAGGAGTCAGCCAGCACCATGCCCTGACACAGCAAACGCTTGTAAGGCTCGTCAGATTCAACCAGGCCTTCATCACGTAATAATTTGTGATAGAAGCGGGAATACAACAGGTGCAGGATAGCGTGTTCGATACCGCCTACATATTGATCCACCGGCAGCCAGTAGTTAGCTTTGGCCGGATCCAGCATGGCATCATCGGTAGTCGCACAACTGTAGCGCGCGTAGTACCAGGAAGACTCCATAAAGGTGTCAAAGGTGTCGGTTTCGCGCAGCGCAGCTTCACCGTTGTAAGTCGTTTTGGCCCATTCTGGATCGGCTTTAATTGGCGAGGTCACCCCATCCATTTCCACATCTTCAGGTAATACTACCGGCAGTTCATCAGCTGGTACCGGTACAGATTCACCGTTTTCCAGATTAAGCATTGGGATAGGCGCACCCCAGTAACGCTGACGGCTCACGCCCCAGTCACGCAGGCGATAGTTTACCTTGCGCTGACCACAGCCCAGATCCACCAGTTTGTCGGCAATACCATTAAAGGCTGCGTCAAATTCCAGTCCGTCAAAGTCATTGGAATTAATCAATACGCCTTTTTCGGTGAAGGCTGACGCGCTCAGGTCGCATTCGATATTGCTGCCTTGTTGCGGCTCGATAACCTGCTTGATGGGTAAATCGTAGCGGGTAGCAAATTCCCAGTCACGTTGATCGTGCCCCGGCACTGCCATTACAGCGCCTGAGCCGTAATCCATCAATACGAAGTTAGCTACCCATACTGGTAATTGCTCGCCGGTTAACGGATGAACCACGTAAAAGCCGGTGGAACAGCCTTTTTTCTCCATGGTGGCCAGCTCTGCTTCGGCGACCTTGGTGTTTTTACATTCATCGATGAATTTAGCAACGTCGGCATTGTTCTGTGCGGCGGCCTCGGCCAGCGGATGTTGTGCAGCCACGGCAACATAGGTGACACCCATAAAGGTATCCGGACGCGTGGTGTAAACGGTTAAATCGCTGACTTCATTAACCTGCTCAGCCATTTCAAAGGTAATCTCAACGCCTTCGGAGCGACCAATCCAGTTAGCCTGCATGGCCCGAACCTGTTCCGGCCATTCTTCCAGTTGTTCGAGATCCTGTAACAGCTCTTCGGCGTAATCGGTGATTTTAATAAACCACTGCGGGATTTCTTTTTGCTCAACTACAGCGCCTGAACGCCAGCCACGACCATCGATAACCTGTTCGTTGGCGAGTACGGTTTGGTCTACCGGATCCCAGTTAACCGTTGAATTCTTCTTGTATACCAGGCCTTTTTCATACAGGCGCGTGAAAAACCACTGCTCCCAACGATAGTAGTCTGCTTTACAGGTGGCGACCTCGCGGTCCCAGTCGTAGCCGAAGCCCAGCGACTTAAGCTGGTTTTTCATGTAGTCGATATTCGAGTAGGTCCACTTGGCCGGCGCGGTGTTGTTATTAATTGCCGCGTTTTCTGCTGGCAAACCAAAGGCATCCCAACCCATGGGTTGCAGTACATTTTTGCCCTGCATACGCTGAAAACGGCTGATTACGTCACCGATGGTATAATTACGCACGTGTCCCATGTGGAGGCGGCCACTGGGGTAGGGGAACATAGACAGGCAGTAAAACTTCTCTTTACCCGGCTCTTCTGTCACCTTAAAGGCATTGGTGTCTTGCCAGTGCTGCTGCACCGCACTTTCGATTTCTTGTGGGTTGTACTGATTTTCGGCCATTTACCTGAGGCTTCCGCTTTATTTAACTTTAACAACTGTACCGGCAGCAGGTGTGAAAAGGAGTCTAAACACTACCACCAGTAGATTATGGGTATAATAACCCCATAGAATAACTTAGCGGTGGCGTATGTCACAATAGGCTGAACCTAATGAAGCGGATTATTTGGCTTAATTGACCGTAATTTAATCGCTCCTAAGGTAATTTGCCAGACCCTGCAACTGCAAACCCTGTACCTCGGCAACCACTGGCGCCAGTTTGCTGAAGCCATCGGGTGTAAAACCCTGTACACGGTAGGTCAGCGTAATCTGAGTGCCACCAGGCACTGATTCAAATACCCAGTCCAGCGAGCCAAACACGCCCATACCCTGCAAGGGGCCAAGGCCGCCGGTCATTCTCAGCACTTTTTGCGGATCGACAAATACGACCTGCATGTGTTGCGCGGAGCGACTTCCTGCCGTTTCACAAAAACATCCACCGGCTTTTGCCTGCAGGGTAAATTTCCCTTCATCGCCCCACCAGCTGTGGCTTTTCGGCCACCATTTATCGATGTCATTGATAAGGGCAGTCCACACCACATCGGTCGGTGCATCAATGTGGACCTTATTGTCGACAATAAAGCCACTGTCACTGACGGCAATGACTACTGGTTTGGCCAAACAGGCGCTACTCAGCAGCAGGGTAAATAAGGCTATTAACTTCATTATGGTGGTTCCGAACACGGGGCTACGAATCAATCGGTCAGGCTAGTATGGAAATTGAGCAAACACAAGTTTAGGGTTTGACAGGCAAGGGGATTCAGGATTCACTGTAGTGAGAGTAAATAAAGAAGAATATAGCTATGACCTGGGAGCGGTTACCTGCCACACAGCTCACCCCCAATATAAATCGTCGGGCCATCAATCAGGCTCTTAAAGATGACGCAGCGTTAAATTCGACCTTTATTGGTCAGGAACGGGCCCGCGAGGCGCTGACGTTTGGTTTAAATATCGATTCTACCGGTTACAATCTGTATGTGATGGGTGAGCACGCTACCGGCCGCTTCACCCTGGTTAAGGAATACATCGAACGGCATGTGAGTAAACTGGCCACGCCCGATGACTGGTGTTTTATCAACAACTTTGAGGAAGAACGCGAGCCTCTGGTGCTGCGCATGCATCCCGGCGGTGCGCGGGAATTTGCCCGGGATATGGCGAATCTGGTGGACGAGTTACTCGATACCTACCCGGCGGCCTTTGACAATCCCGGATATCAGCGTAAAAAAGCGGCAATATCCAGACATTTTGAACAAAAATACGATGAAGCCATTAACAGTGTTGAACGCTTTGCCCAGGCCAATTCAGTGGCCATGCATGAAGAGCAGGGCACCGTTAGTTTTGCTCCCATTGTTAATAATAAACCCATTGATGACAGTGAATTTGCTCAGCTCACTGAGCAGCAGCGCGAAGGCTTTTATAAATTAATTGATGAGCTGGAAAACCGGCTCAGTGAAAGTCTGCTTTCGTTACCCGTGTGGAAGCGGGAAAATTCTGAGCAGTTACGCAAGCTGAACCGGGACACTGCAGAGCACGGCATCCGACCGCTGCTTAAGGAACTGGAACATAAGTATTCTGGTGACCTCGGGGTGCTTAAACATCTGCGCCAGTTAAAGTCGCACCTGATTGAAGCGGTGATTGCTTTTCTGACCGAAGAGCCTAAAGCTGAAAAGCTGGATGAACGTGACCGCCGGGAGATCCTCGAAGAGCATTTTCTGCCAAATGTTATCTGTGCGCATAGCCTGGAAGGTGGTGCGCCGGTTGTTTATGAGCCCAATCCAACTTACCAGAATCTGTTTGGCTTAATTGAGTACACCCACTTAGGCGGGGCAATGTACACCAACTATAAGATGATCCGCCCGGGCGCGCTGCACAGGGCCAACGGTGGGTATCTGCTGCTCGACGCGGATCAGTTGCTACATCAGCCCTATGTGTGGGAAGCACTTAAACTGGCGGTCAAGTTTGGTAAGTTAAAAATGGATTTGCCGCAACAGGACGTGGGCATGGCCAGTGCCATGACACTGATGCCCCAGGCCATTGACCTGAAAGTGAAAGTTATCCTGATGGGCTCCCGCGATCTGTACTATACCTTGCAGGATTACGACTCAGAGTTTAATGAGCTGTTTCGGGTACTGGTTGATTTTGACCATGAAATCAGTGCAACCCGGCAAAACCTGTTTGATTTTGTTGGCCGGGTTCGCAAGAAAATCATTCAGCTTGGCCTGACAGGCATTACCCAGCCTGCCATGTACCGCCTGGTTGAGTATTCTTTGCGCATGGCAGAACATCAGGAAAAGCTGTCGGCACATTTTGCCGATGTTATTGAATTGCTCAATGAGGCCCATTATTTCTGCATGAAAGTGGGTGATAAGCAAATAGATTTAAGTCATTTGAACTCGGCTTTGATGGCTAAAAAACGTCGCACCGGCCGAGTTAGTACCTCGTTGTTAAACGATATAAAAGAGGGCCAGGTGCTCATTGCAACCGAGGGTAAAGCTATCGGTAAGGTAAATGGCCTGACGGTGATGGATATTGGTGATACGGCGTTTGGTACGCCGGCACGGATCACTGCCACGGTTTATGCGGGCGCCAGTGGGGTGGTGGATATTGAAAGGGAAGTCGAACTCGGGCAGCCGATCCACTCGAAAGGGGTAATGCTACTCACCGGTTATCTTGGTAATAAATACGCGCAAGCCTTTCCGTTAACCGTATCCGCGAACATTGCCCTGGAGCAATCTTACGGTCATATCGACGGCGACAGCGCTTCCTTAGGCGAACTGGTGGCGCTGATTTCAGCGATTACTGATATTCCTGCCCGGCAGTCGTTGGCGGTCACCGGCTCCATTAACCAGTACGGTGAAGTGCAGGCAGTGGGCGGCGTTAATGAAAAAATTGAAGGCTTCTTCGATGTTTGCCAGCATCGCGGTTTAAATGGTGAGCAGGGCGTGATTATCCCCAAATCCAATGTTCGTCACCTGGTGCTCGATAAAGCCGTAGTGGATGCGGTTAAAAAAGGTCAGTTTGCTATCTACAGTGTGGAAACGGTGGATGATGCGCTTGAACTGCTGATGGAGAAAGAAGCCGGTGTGCTGTCGAGTCGTGGCCGGTATCCGAAAAATACCGTAAATGACCTGGCCGTTAAGCGCTTGTATCAGATTGCCTGTACAGTGAATGGCGCAGAAGAATAAACCAAGCATGTTAGGTAGCGGGCTGGCCATCAGCCCGATAATTCATTTTGACTTTGAGTTATTTAGGTTGCATGCGTAATGCACCGTCCAGACGGATGGTTTCGCCGTTCATATAACTATTCTGGCAAATATGCTGGGCAAGATGGGCAAACTCTTCCGGGCTACCAAGGCGGGCCGGAAAAGGCACGTTTGCACCCAGCGCGTCCTGCACCTGTTGCGGCATGGCTGTGAGTAGCGGTGTGCCCATCACGCCCGGCGCAATGCTGTTCACCCGAATTCCCAGGTTCGACAGATCCCTTGCCATCGGCAGTGTTAAGCCAATAATTGCTGCTTTACTTGCTGCGTAAGCGGTTTGGCCAATCTGGCCTTCGTAACCGGCGATGGACGCTGTGTTGATGATCACGCCGCGTTCGCCCGTGTCTGGGTGGGGAGCATTTTCTGCCATCTTCGCCGCGGCCAGCCGCGCTACGTTGTAGGTGCCACTGAGGTTAATTGACAGTGTCTGATTAAAACGCGTCAGACTGGCGGGCTCGCCCTGTTTATTTAGTAAACGCTCCGCCGGGGCGATACCGGCACAATTTACGCAAAAATGAATAGCACCAAAGCGCTCCACGGCACTATCCAGCGCTTTACTGATGGCTTGTTCACTGGTGACATCGGCATTCATAAACAGGGTGTTGTCAGCACCTAACTCAGCTTGCTGTTTGGCACCGGCTTCACTGTTGATATCGATAAGAACAACATTGGCGCCCATTGACACCAGCTGTTTGGCAACCGCCAGGCCCAGCCCTGAACACCCGCCGGTGATCACAGCTGTATGGTTGGCTATCTGCATTGCAACTCCGTTTAATGTTAGTAAAATGTTAAACTTATTTTACCTAACGTTTACGGAAAGGGAATGTGCAGGAAGTGATGGGATAACTTATTTTGGCAACTGAATTTTACACTCTTCGCTGGGGCGATACAGAATCAGCGTGTGGCCAATTACCTGTAATTTCTCACTGGCGGTTTCGCGAATAATGGCGTCCATAATCAGCGCCTTTTCTTCACGATCATCCGAAGGCACTTTTACCTTGATTAATTCGTGGTGGTTCAGCGCGTTATCGATTTCGGCCAGAACACCTTCGGTTAAACCATTGCCGCCAAGCTGAACAACGGGTTTTAACGGGTGGGCGAGGCCTTTAAGGAATTGCTTTTGTTTATTTGAAAGTTTCATTATTTAAGTTTTTCTTACAATTTAAGTGCAAAGTCTGTCTTGAAAAAGCGTATTCTAACGCCATCTCGACTACAATCCTAATGAGATCGTACGGTAAAGACAAAAAAGACGCAGCAAGTCAGGACTAACCGTTGATTAATTGAACATTTCAATCAGTTGTTGGTTAACTTGCTGAACCGGCAAGGTGCAATTGGCGAAAAACTTTTAGTCTTTGGATTGAACAGATTGATTGCATGAACCGTAGAAAAGTAAAATAGCTCAGTTGTGAAGCGACAGCTGTGAAAGGTTAGCGGGCAAGATCCCTCAGGGGATTGCCTTTCACGATAACGAAGGATTTGCGCGGTAAATGACTGGAACCTGGCAACAGATTTGCAGTCTTACAGCGTAACAGCGCAGAAAGTGTTCAGGTGATTTTTTCAGCGTTAGTAAAAACACCGCCTGAACCAGTAAATTACGCGTACCGGATCTGCCCGGAGCGCGTTACAGAGAAGCGTATTAGGTAGCAAGCGGTTATAAAGTATAGTAGGCTTAGTTATCGCGTTTTTGAGACACTCACCGGTCGTTTTTAGTGGCGCAATTTAGCGTCACATTGAGACCGGATGATTTTTACAGAGGTTAGTAGCATTGAGCGACATGGCAAAAAACTTAATCTTGTGGTTGGTGATCGCAGTAGTTTTAATGGCGGTTTTCCAAAGTTTTTCTCCCAGCGAATCTGGCCGGGCACAAACTGACTACACCACATTTCTTAAAGAAGTGAAGCAAGGCACAATTCGCGAAGTGCGGATTAGCAGCGACACCAACGAAATTCGTGGTGTTAAGCGCTCAGGCGAGACATTCAAAACGTTCATCCCGTATTTTGATGATCAGTTGATCTCTGATCTGGTCAAGCAGGACGTTCGCGTGTTGGGTGAGCCACCTGAGCAGCCGTCCATCCTGACGTCAATTTTCATTTCCTGGTTCCCGATGTTACTGCTTATCGCCGTATGGATATTCTTCATGCGTCAAATGCAGGGCGGCGGTGGCCGTGGTGCAATGTCATTTGGTAAGAGTAAAGCGCGCTTACTGAGTGAAGATCAAATTAAAACGACCTTTGCCGACGTTGCTGGTTGTGACGAAGCTAAAGAAGATGTCGCCGAGTTAGTAGACTTCCTGCGCGACCCATCCAAGTTCCAGAAACTGGGCGGTAAGATTCCGAAGGGCGTATTGATGGTAGGCCCTCCTGGTACGGGTAAAACCTTGCTGGCAAAAGCGATTGCCGGTGAAGCCAAAGTACCGTTCTTTACTATCTCCGGTTCTGACTTCGTAGAAATGTTTGTCGGTGTGGGTGCATCACGGGTTCGCGATATGTTTGAACAGGCCCGTAAAGCGGCGCCTTGTATTATCTTTATCGACGAAATCGATGCCGTTGGCCGTCAGCGTGGTGCCGGTTTAGGTGGTGGTCACGACGAGCGTGAGCAAACCCTTAACCAGATGCTGGTAGAAATGGACGGCTTTGAAGGTCACGAAGGTATCATTGTTATTGCCGCGACTAACCGTCCGGATGTGCTCGACCCGGCTCTGTTGCGTCCTGGTCGCTTCGACCGTCAGGTGGTTGTTGGTCTGCCGGATATTCGTGGTCGTGAACAGATCCTTAAAGTACACGTACGTAAGGTACCGGTTGCAGACGATGTTGAACCATCGGTGATTGCCCGCGGTACACCAGGTTTCTCTGGTGCCGACCTGGCTAACCTGGTAAACGAAGCGGCACTGTTTGCTGCGCGAGCTAACCGTCGACTGGTATCGATGGAAGAGTTTGAGAAAGCCAAAGACAAAATTATGATGGGCTCTGAGCGTAAGTCCATGGTGATGTCTGAAGAAGAGAAAACCATGACGGCTTATCACGAGGCGGGTCACGCCATTGTGGGTCGTTTAGTGCCAGAGCATGATCCGGTATACAAAGTGTCTATCATTCCTCGCGGTCGAGCGTTGGGTGTTACTATGTATCTGCCGGAGCAGGATCGGGTAAGCCACACCAAGCAACACCTGGAGAGTATGATTTCCAGCTTGTTTGGCGGCCGTATTGCTGAGCAAATCATTTATGGTAACGATAAAGTGACTACCGGCGCCTCGAATGATATCGAGCGAGCCACCGATATTGCCCGTAAGATGGTGACTCAATGGGGTTTGTCAGACAAAATGGGACCAATGCTGTACGCCGAAGAAGAAGGCGAGGTGTTCCTGGGTAAATCTATGTCAAAGGCATCAAACATGTCGGATGACACTGCCCGCGCCATTGATGCAGAGATCAAGTCTGTGATCGACCGTAACTACGACCGTGCTCAGCAAATCCTCGAAGAGAACATAGATATTTTGCACTCAATGAAAGACGCACTGATGAAGTACGAAACCATTGATGCCAAGCAGATAGATGACCTGATGGCGCGTCGCGATGTGCGGCCACCAGCCGGTTGGGACGACCGTCCGTCAAGTGGTGATAAGCCAAGTGGCGGCGCACCCAGCAAAGAAGGCGAGATTACCGATGATGGTGTTGATAAGCCGTCTGTAGGTAAACCAGGTGACCTGCCGGGCTAAGCTCAGGCCAATTAATTAAAAGCGCCGGTAACCCCGGCGCTTTTTTGTATTTACAGTAAGCTATTATCCGTTATGCAAATCAGATCGATAACCTTATCTACTTCACAGCCCCAGGTGATGGGGATCTTAAACGTTACACCCGATTCCTTTTCGGATGGTGGTCAGCACAATACCCTGCAAGCTGCCCTTGAGCAGGCCCGGGCGATGGAAGCGGCCGGCGCGACAATAATTGATATCGGCGGAGAGTCTACTCGCCCGGGTGCCCCGAATGTCAGCCTCGATGAAGAACTCGAACGGGTGGTACCGGTAGTTGAAGCCTTACGTGCCCAATCTGATATCGTTATCTCCATCGATACCAGTAAAGCGCCGGTAATGCGCGAAGCGCTTGCCATGGGGGGAGATCTCATTAATGATGTTCGGGCGTTACAGGAGCCCGGTTGTCGTGAGGTGGTGGCAGAATATGGTGTACCGGTGTGCCTGATGCACATGCAGGGGCAGCCGAGAACTATGCAGGCCAATCCGCATTATGAGGATTTATTTACTGATATCGAGAACTTTTTCACTCAGCAAATCGCAGCTTGCGAGGCGGCCGGCATTAGTCGGGATAAAATCCTGCTTGACCCGGGGTTTGGCTTCGGTAAGACTCTTCAGCATAACTATCAGTTATTAAATGAACTTGAGCGATTTCACCGGTTTAATATGCCGTTACTGGTGGGCATGTCGCGCAAATCCATGATAGGGAATTTAACCGGTCAGCCGGTGGATAAAAGGCTGGCAGGCAGTTTAGCAGTGGCAACCGTTGCGGCGCTGAAAGGTGCACAAATAATAAGAGTACACGACGTCGAGGAAACTGCTGATGTTGTGAAAGTTGCCAGCTATATGAATACATTATAATTAGGAAATACGTTATGGGCGCTAGAAAATATTTTGGTACTGATGGTATCCGCGGCAAAGTGGGCGAGAGTGCTATTAATCCGGAATTTGTTATTAAGCTGGGTTGGGCTGCAGGTAAGGTACTTGCCGGTCATGGTACTAATAAAGTGCTGATAGGGAAGGACACCAGGATCTCCGGTTACATGCTGGAGTCAGCGCTGGAAGCCGGCCTGTCGGCGGCCGGGATCAACAGTGGTTTACTCGGCCCTATGCCAACCCCGGCCATTGCCTACCTGACCAAAACGTTTCGCTCTGAAGCAGGCATTGTGATCAGTGCTTCGCACAATCCTTATTATGACAACGGTATTAAGTTTTTCTCTTCTGATGGCTTTAAGCTTGATGATGACATTGAAATTGCCATTGAAGAGATGATGGACAAACCGATGACCTGTGTTGCATCGAATAAACTGGGTAAAGCCACCCGGATTAACGATGCCGCAGGGCGTTATATCGAATATTGCAAAGGTACGTTTCCGTCTGAGTTATCCCTGCAGGGGCTCAAAGTAGTGGTAGATTGTGCTCATGGCGCTACTTATCACATCGCACCAAATGTATTGGCTGAGCTGGGTGCTGAGGTTATTGAACTGGGCACTAAACCCAATGGCCTGAATATCAATGAAGGTGTTGGTGCCACCAGTATGCGCTCAACGGTAGAAGCGGTGCTGGAACACAAAGCTGATTTAGGCTTTGCCCTGGATGGCGATGGTGACCGCATTATGATGGTGGACCATCTGGGCAACGTCATTGATGGCGACCAGGTGTTATTCATTATTGCCCGCGATGCGTTAAAAGGCGGCCGCCTCAATGGCGGTGGCGTAGTGGGTACCCTGATGAGTAACCTTGGCCTTGAGATAGCGCTCAACAAGCTGGGCGTACCCTTTGTGCGTTCCAAAGTCGGTGACCGTTATGTGATGGAATTATTGCAACAGAAAAACTGGACCATCGGCGGCGAAAACTCAGGACACGTACTGAATCTTAATCTCGCCTCGACCGGCGACGGTATTATTGCTGGCTTGCAGGTGATTTCTGCCATGCTGCGCGCCAATATGACATTGCACGATTTAGCCAGTGGTTTTGAAAAATTCCCGCAAACACTGGTTAATGTCCGGTTTGAAAATGCCGATAGCGATCCGCTAAACAGTGACGAAGTGCTAACGGCCAAAGCAGAAGCCGAGAGCGCACTGGGTAAACAGGGCCGCGTGTTGTTACGCAAGAGTGGTACTGAACCCTTGATTCGGGTTATGGTTGAGTCAGATGATGAACTGGCTTCTACGACCTGGGCGGAGAAAATCGCCGATGCTGTTCGTAATGTGTCCAGTTAGTCTGTTTTAGCTCAATATTTTGCGGTTTTTTACTTGTATAATCGTAAGGGAATAGTTAATATCACGCCCGCTTTGACGCCGGGATGAAGTCAAACACAGTTGGAAGACGATACATGAGAAAGCCAATCGTAGCTGGAAACTGGAAGATGAACGGCAGCCGTTCATTGGTTAAAGAATTTTCTACACTAATGGATGGTGTTGATAGCGCAGCGGTAGAGGTAATAATATGCCCACCAGCGTGCTATCTTGGTGACTTTGCCGGCGCTGACTTCGCCCTGGGCGGACAAACGGTAAGTGAACTGGATAACGGCGCTCATACCGGTGATATCTCAGCCCAAATGCTGATTGAGTCAGGGTGCGACTATGTCATTGTGGGCCACTCAGAACGGCGTGACGACCATGGCGAGTCGAGCGAGCTGGTTGCTGAGAAAGCTTTAAAGGCAATCAGCAGTGGCCTGACGCCGATTATTTGTATCGGTGAATCGCTGCAAACCCGAGAAGCGGGTGAGCTGGAAAGCTTTTTACGTGCTCAGCTTGATGCATTAACAGCCTTGATGACGGCAGAGCAATTAAGCAAAGCAGTTATTGCCTATGAGCCTATCTGGGCCATCGGTACCGGTGTAACAGCCACGCCTGAACAGGCTCAGGAAGTCCATGCGTTTATACGCGGACATTTGGCCAGCTTCAGTGAGGACCTGGCATCAGGGATGCAAATCCTTTATGGTGGCAGCGTTAAAGCATCGAATGCGAAAGAATTATTTGCTCAGCCGGATATTGACGGTGGTCTGATAGGCGGAGCAAGCCTGAAAGTAGAAGAATTTAGACAAGTTTGCCAGGCGGCAGGCTAACGAGGATAGAAAATGATTTATCAAGTGCTTTTGGTTGCATACCTGATTGTAGCACTGCTGTTAATTGGCTTTGTGCTGATTCAACAGGGTAAAGGTGCCGATATGGGTGCATCTTTTGGTGCCGGCGGTTCTAATACCGTGTTTGGCTCAAGTGGTTCAGGTAACTTTATGACTCGTGCCACAGGTTTTCTGGCAACGGCATTCTTTGTGATTAGCCTGCTATTGGGTAATATTACTGCCCGTCAGGAAAAAGCACCTGATGAGTGGGAAAATCTGGAAGTGCCGGCTACTCAGCAGGCTGCGCCAGCTGATAGCGACGTACCAGCGGTACCGGTTGAAGATAACACCGGTGACACGCCTAACTAAGGGCACATAAAGACGATTTTGCGGAAGTGGTGGAATTGGTAGACACGCCATCTTGAGGGGGTGGTGGCTTCGGCCGTGCGGGTTCAAGTCCCGCTTTCCGCACCAAACAAAAAAACCACCCATTAGGGTGGTTTTTTTATGCCTGTAACATTGTCAGGCCAGGGGGAAGCTGATGAATATTTATCTTATGACTTTGCTGGCAGTGGTGCTGCCACCGCTGGCTGTTTACCTGAACGCCGGGATTACCCGTCAGTTCTGGATAAACTTGCTACTTACCATGCTTGGCTTTGTGCCGGGGGCGGTGCATGCGCTCTATGTTGTAATATCGAATCATCGGACCCGTAACTTCCTGCAAGATTAGGCTGAGTCACTGTGGGCCCGCCACACGAACCGCGTAAGTGTAATCAACAGACAGATAAGAATAAGCAGCAGAAGCAGGCCTGCCATCATCAGGCCATAGCTGTTCTTCTGCAGTGGTGAAAGCAGCAAAAACAGCTGCGTTACCACTGGTACGCCAAGCATCTGATAAATCCCCAGCTTCAGCATCTTCATCATCTTTGTCCTGTTAGGCCAGTTCGCTCATTTCGTCACCATAAGCCTCACCGAGCGCTTTTTTCTGCTTCTCGTTAAGGATGCGACCGGCAATCTGGAAAAATTCCTGCTCTTCGTCGTCCAGGTGATGCTCAACCTGCTCTTTTAGCTGTTTAAGAAAACGTAACCAGGCGGGAGAGCTAAACTCTGTGCCATCGAGCTTTTCCACTAATTTATCAATCTCGTGGTGCTCTGCGATACCATGGCGAGACAGCTCAACCGCGTTGTCATCATCCATAAGCGGTAAGTAAAAGTGACGTTCTTCGGAAGTTGCGTGACGCTCCAATTCGTCCTTCAGCTCATCGAAATACTCACGACGGGCGGCAGTGTCGCCATGTGTTTCTACTAAGATCTTTAGTAATAAACGTTGTTTTTCATGATCCTGACGTAATGCTTCAAAAATATTCATAAGGTGCTCCTGACTAATTGTTCAGATAGTAACAATGGCATGTAATGTGTGACTCAGTGAGTCTTCCAGCGGGTTACCGTTTGTTACTCTCTGGCTAGTATTTTGTAATACCTGGTTGCAATACCTGTGCCCGAAGCTATATGTGTGATTTAAAATGGGTATTTCTGTTTTGGTGGAAGTTGAAGGGAAGGCCAAGGGTAATATTTACCCTTGGTAATGTAATCCGGAAACGTTAGTCACTCACCTCATAGCTTTCATCAAAGCGTTTGCTGTCGGCCAGAATATTGAGATTTCTGGCCTGACATTTAACGGTGATTTCGCTTGTAGTGTAGGTTTCACCATCAATGACGTAAGTTTGCTCCTCAGGCAGTTTTATACTGACCTGCTTAGCCCGTTTGTGATGAATGATTTGTGATGATTTCTTTGTTTGCTCGTTGCCAAACACCAGTTCGGCCACGGTAAATAACGGCATGTCATCTTCTGTAGGGGTGAGCCAGGTGATATCCAGTTCACCATCTGTCATATCCGGCAGGTCGCCCCCCTGAGCGAGTGCAGTGCTAAGTGGCGCCGCATTGGCGATAACAAATGAAGGGGTATCGAGCTCAAAGCTTTCATCATCAACGGTCACCTGAAGCTTTTGCGGGTTGCTGGTGTTCATTGCTTTCCACAGGCCCTCAAGATAAGCCATCTGACCACCGTTATTCTTTTCCTCTCGGTCGGCATGTTCAATCATCTGAGATTCAAAGCCAATGGCAGACACCAAAAGCATTAGTTTGCCATTACATTCTGCTGTATCCACCGGCGTATATTGCTGCTCGCAAATCACTTCACAGGCACGTGTGATGGGCGCGAGCTTGCTACGCAGGCCATATACAATCTGACTTAGTGCATTGGCGGTGCCCAGAGGAATAATGCCCAGCACCTTCTGGTGTTCGCGGGTTACTGTGGCAACTTCTGTAACTGTACCATCGCCACCACAGGCGATTAATATTTCGTTACCGGCCTTTATTGCCTGATGTGCCTGCCAGGTGGCATTAAGCTCAGGTGTGGTCTCGTATATGGTGACTCGAAACTGACTGTTTAAATGGGAAAGGATTTCTTCCTTGTACGTTTTCCATTTGCCGCCGCCTGCTACCGGGTTGGCAATGAGAGCCAGCTGCGTATTTAATTTTAAACGGCCACGTTGTTTTACCGCCGAAAGACTCTTAAGCTGATGCTTATTAAGTCTCGCTGTAGCTCGTACTGATTGGATCTTATTCATCACATCAACCACTGACAGCGCATCGTTGCGGGCCAGCAGGTAGGCAGCCATTACCAGCACCGAGCGACCGCGCCCTAAAGCACAATGAACCAGTATTTTGCGACCATCGCGAATGTGTTGATCAATCCAGTTTAGTGCCAGGTGAAGCTGCTCATTGGTAGGACTGGCATGGTCGAGTACCGGAATATTCAGATAATCCACATCATAGCGGTAACTGGTCCAGTCGAGGCCGTCGAATTCTGCCGTTACATCCAGAATACAGTCGATCCCCTGGTTGCTGAGTTTTTCAATGTCGCTACCGACCAGTCGTGTACCCAGATACAGTTGCTCTTCGATTTTCTGAATATTGGGTACCTTATCGGTTTTGCGTTCATAATAGTTATAGAAACGGGCACCCAGCAGAAAAGGAATAAACAGCCAGCGAACGTAAACCGGGATCCGCCCGTCTTCGCGTTTTCTGAATAATTCGGGGTAATTAGTCAGATAAGCTACACACACGGCAAACAGCGATGCCGCAGTCCACAGAATGACCACATTTATCCACCAGTAGGGCACATAGGCCGCAATGACACAAAGTAAAATGCCAGCCAACAGATAATACTTAACCATCTTCATTGGTTATTCTCTCCCTCAGTGAACCCACAATCGTTAGCGCCGTATCAGTTACAGCAATCAGTTAAAACGTTAGTTTCGGTAATACTGGTAATACAAGTATTGTGCCGTGCGGTTTATTTTAGTGGGGTGAAGGATTGTTTAAGTTAATCAATTTTATCGGTTTTCAGGCCAGTTGGTGGCTGCTTATCCTGTACCAGAATCAATACTGGTGGGTGGTTGCTGCGCTGTTGATTGCCCATATTGTGCTGGTTGGGGAGTCACTCACAGAATTCGCCGTAGTGCTGGTTGCAGCAATCGCAGGCGTCATTACCGACAGTCTGCTGGCGATGTTTGGTGTGTACATTTTTTCTGGTTCCGGGCAATTCTTACCGATCCCTTTCTGGCTTATTTTACTATGGTTCGCCTTTGCCTCTACGCTGAGGCACAGTCTGGCATATCTCAGCACACACTACTGGTTAGCTGCCGGACTTGGTGCGGTCGGTGGTACGCTTAGCTATGTGGCGGGTATGAAGTTACAGGCAGTTACTTTCGGCTTAGCTTTTTATCCTACCGTATTTTTACTTGCCGCCATCTGGGCATGCCTTATGCCTGTGATCTTTTTGCTAAGCCAACGCGTTGAAGCCGTAGCACAACGTGTTAATGGCAGTGACACATTCCAAACCACAAAGGAGAAGTTATGACACCCTTGTCGATGGTAACGGGAGGTAACCGTGGGATCGGTTTTGCAATAGCAGAAGGCTTGCTGAAGCTGGGACACAAGGTATTACTGGTAGCCCGTGACGAAGAGGAAGCCGAACAGGCCTGTGCGGATCTCAATGGCGATGTACATCCAATTGTAATGGACATCACTGCACAGGGTGCAATGGAAGACGCTCTCACGCGAGCAGTGGCGGTGTTTGGCGATATCGATATATTGATCAATAACGCCGGGGTGATGCACAGTGACGAACTTGCTGAGCTGAGTGCAGGCGACTTGCAGTCATCGTTTGATGTGCATGTGAAAGGTCCGGCGATGCTGACTAAAGCCGTGCTGCCCGCCATGCTGGAGAACAATTTTGGTCGTATTATCAATGTTTCAAGCGGATACGGTAGCTTTGCCGAGAAACTCGGCGGACCTCCGGCTTATGCGGTAACGAAAGCGGCGCTGAATGCGCTGACAGTGAAAACGGCGGCGTCAGTGCCGGCCGGTAAAAACGTTAAGGTAAATGCTATGTGCCCGGGCTGGGTTCATACCCGCATGGGCGGCTCCAGTGCGCCGCTAACGCCGGAGGAGGGCGCAGACACAGCTATCTGGCTGGCCAGTCTCGATGAAGACAGTCCTAACGGGATGTTCTTCCGCAAACGTAAACCTATCAGCTGGTAGATTGGTATTATTGCCGGTGTGAATATTTTTCACACCGGCGGGAAGTTCTGGGGGACCTCTATTGATAGCTTCCTCTATTTTTTTATGTCTAAAAATCTATCTTATTGAAAGTTAAAGGCTATTTTTCTTTTTTGAATTGGCGTCGACTTTGCAAGTTTAGTTGTAATACCTGATGCAGAGCGACAGGTGCGAAACCATCAGCCGTTTTCGGAAGGAGAATATTCAGTGAGTGAGTCTTTAGCGATGTCGGCGGGTTATGACACCCAGGAAAGGGTGATTGTAACTCAGGAACATTATCAACCTGCAGTGGTATCGGTTGGGGTTGTGTTGTATGAATGGAACGAGGCTATTCGCCTGCGAATGCAACGCCTCGGCTCCCTGTTTGGTAACAGCGGCATAAAATTACAGTTACTCACTCATTCTGATTTGGTCAGACAGGACGACAAAGCCAAACACCTTCAGGGTGTTATATTCCAACTACCGCCTAATGGTGACAGCCCGCTGGCAAGGCGTTTTGAGTTAATTTTTCGTCAGAGCCATCAGGCTTTGTTGGTCGGTTGTGATGTAACTGCAGCGTTTACCGTAGCTGAAGACGATAACCTTTCTAATATCGAGCTGGCGATGCAGGTAAGTATTGCATCACACGGTGCAGATTGTCATTGGTTAGGGCTTGATTATTCTGCGGCAGACTCCGTGGCGTTTCAATCCTGGTGCGAAGGGATAGCCATGTCAGTACGTCAGTCTGTAAATAAACCGGCAACGTTGGCGGCTTAGATGAAAACGAACTCTAATATTTAGACTCGTAATAAAAATGTCAAGAATTGAACAAAGATGGTTATTCAGATCATTTTAGTAGGTTTTTAATGTTAAGCACGTATAACCACCGCGATTCAAATAAAAAGCTATATTAATCAGTTTTGTACGGCTTTAGTTCGACAACTTGATTTAACTGTCAACAGTAAGGGTGAAAGACGTTTATACGGTTTGTAGATGGCTGTTTTAATGGATTTTACGCCTCCCCCCTCTTAGTCTTCGCCCTTGTAATAAATGTTTATGTGCGTATAATTAGACCTCTAATTAATATTGATGATCAGTTAACGACAAAAATACAAAGGCAATACTTTTCTATGGCGTTTGAAAGTTACATATCACTAGCGATTTACTTTGCAGTTATGTTGGGCATTGGGTTGTTCGCATATAAGCAATCAACCAGTGACATTTCCGGCTACATACTGGGCGGTCGTCAGGTTAGCCCACACGTTACTGCATTATCTGCTGGTGCATCTGATATGAGCGGATGGATGCTGATGGGATTACCTGGCGCGATGTTCTTGACTGGTTTTGATGCCATGTACATTGCAATTGGTCTGGTGGCCGGTGCATTGGCTAACTATTTTCTGGTCGCGCCAAAGCTGCGCGTTTACACCGAAGTCGCTGATGACTCACTGACTATTCCAGAGTTTTTCGCGAAGCGTTTTGGTCAGTCTAATGCCAGTGTGAGAATGGTCTCAGCCGGCATTATTGTTATGTTCTTTACACTATATACGTCGGCCGGTTTAGTGGCTGGCGGTAAGCTTTTTGAAAGCGCGTTTGGTATGGGTTACCAGACAGGTCTGATTATTACGTTGGCGGTAGTGGTGTCGTACACACTGCTGGGTGGTTTCCTGGCAGTAAGCATGACGGACTTTGTGCAAGGCTGCATTATGTTTGTGGCGCTGGTATTAGTACCAATTGTAGCGTTTACCGAGTTTGACAGCCTGGCGCAAATGAACAGCGCGGCACTGGAATCAGTACCGTCGTTAAGCGAATCATGGCAGGAGCTAACATTGCTAGGTCTGGTATCCAGCCTGGCATGGGGTTTAGGTTATTTCGGACAGCCGCATATTATTGTCCGCTTCATGGCCATTCGTTCAGTAAAGGCCATCGCGACAGCACGAAACATCGGTATGTCGTGGATGTTGGTAACCATTATAGGTGCATTGGGTACCGGTTTTGTTGGGATTGCTTATGCAAACCAGTTCGGCTTGCAGGTGGCAGATCCAGAGACTATTTTTATTATATTCTCCGAGATTCTGTTTCATCCGTTGATCAGCGGGTTCCTGATGGCTGCAATTCTGGCTGCCATTATGAGTACTATCTCATCGCAGTTGCTGGTGTCGGCCAGCTCGCTGACGGAAGACATTTACCGTGTAGTGAGTAAAAAAGAAGCGTCCCAGGAGCAAACCGTAGCCATAGGCCGCTATGGTGTAGCGGGAGTAGCACTTGCAGCATTGCTGCTGGCATGGGATTCATCGAACAGCATCTTGTCTCTGGTCAGTAACGCCTGGGCAGGCTTTGGTGCAGCGTTTGGTCCGCTGGTGCTGTTTTGTTTATACAAGAAAAATTTAACTCATAAAGCCGCTCTGGCAGGCATTTTGAGCGGTGCCGTAACGGTACTGTTCTGGATTTATGCGCCGGTCCTTGAAGGCGGCGCAACGCTGAGCAGTGTGGTTTATGAGATTGTCCCCGGCTTTATCATTAGTTCACTGACTATCTGGGGCGTGATTATCTTCAGTGAAGAGCCGCACGAGGAAGTGCAGGCGAAATTTACCGAAACAAATAAAGTTTTAGCAGAATTATCTTAAGGTGATAGGAAATATGAATCGTTCAAATTGGAAACGCATTGTAGTTAAGGTTGGAAGTGCATTGATTGCCCCTAACCGTCAGGGATGTAGTAGTCATTATCTTCTGAGTATTGCGCAATTTATCGTACGTTGCCGGATGCAGGGCATTCAGGTTGTGCTGGTCTCCTCGGGCTCGGTAGCTGCGGGTGCACACATATTCCCGGAAGAAACGAAAAAGAACATTGCTATCAAAAAAGCGATGGCCGCAGCTGGTCAGACCGAAATGATGGCAACCTGGGATAAACTGTTCGACTTCCCGTCGGCCCAGGTGTTACTGACTCACGCTGACTTACGTGACCGTGAGCGTTATGTAAGTATTCGTGAAACACTGGACAGCTTACTTGATCACGGTGTATTACCCATCGTTAATGAGAACGACACGGTAACTACCGACAAGCTTAAAGTAGGTGATAACGATAACCTGTCTGCCATGGTAGCGGCAGCTGCCGATGCGGATGCGCTGGTTATCTGTTCTGATGTGGAGGGGTTGTACGATAAAAACCCCCACAAACATGACGATGCAAAATTGTTATCGTGGGTAGATAAAATTGATGAGAATATCTACGCCATGGCGGGTGGCGCCGCCGAAGACGGTGTTGGTACCGGTGGCATGCGCACCAAGGTAGAAGCAGCTGAAAAAGCGGTTTCACACGGTATTGATACCTTTATCATTAACGGCTTTACCGAGCTTTCATTTAACCTGATGCTCGAAGGACAAAACCCTGGCACGCACTTCCAGGCGCATGAAAAGCCGATGAAAGAAAACGTGCACTGGATGACCCATACCTCGAATGCGCAGGGTGAGGTCGTGATTAAAGAAGCGTTTAGCGATCCTCTGGATGAGGGCGTTGAGTCACTCACCAGTAGTGAGATTCTTGACGTTAAAGGCGAGTTTTCGGTAGGCGATACCATTTTAGTCCGTCGTGAAGATGGCGTAAAACTGGCCAAGGCTAAATCAAATTACAGTAGCTGTTTGTTAAACTTCATTGCCAACGAAGGTAACCAGAAGTTTGCCTCGGAATTCGAAGAGAAAACCGGTCCGATTATTTCAGAACAGCACATTGCAGTATTGGAGAACAAATGAGTTTAATTACACAAATTGCCAACGACACAGCTAACGCTGCGAAAATGTTAGCGATTTTAGATGAAGCAACGAAAAACAAAGTACTGGCTGCCATGGCTGCAGCCATTCGTGATAACCAGGACGAGATTGTTAAGGTCAACACGAAAGAAGTTGCTGAGGGTAAACAAGCCGGTCTGGATGATGCCATGTTAGACCGTCTGACCCTGACGCCGGCGCGTATCGAAGATATGGCCGCAGGCATCGAAACCATTATTGAGCTGGCTGATCCGGTAGGACAGGAGCGTTCGATTATGGAACGTCCTAACGGCCTGCAAATTAACAAAATGCGAGTGCCTCTTGGTGTGGTTTGTATGATTTACGAAGCACGTCCTAACGTAACCGCTGATGCCGGTGCATTATGTTTTAAATCGGGTAACGGCGTAATTCTGCGTGGTGGTAAAGAAGCCCTGCAAACCAGCATGGCGATTGCCGGCTTGTTGCAGCAGGTTCTGCGTGAGCACGATTTACCTGAAGCGTTAATCAGCGTGATCCCGGATCCGGACCGCGCCCTGATGCAGGAACTGATGGAGCAGGTTGATACCATCGACGTGATTATTCCACGTGGTGGTGAAGGCCTTATCCGCTATGTAACAGATAACAGTAAGGTGCCGGTAATACAGCACTTTAAAGGCGTATGTCACTTATACGTCGACAAGGACGCAGATCTGGACATGGGCCTTGAGCTGCTGATCAACGGTAAAACCCAGCGTACCGGTGTGTGTAACGCACTGGAAGGTTTGGTAGTGCATCAGGCGATTGCCGGTGATTTCCTGCCACGAGTCAGTAAAATGTGTCAGGAGAAAGGCGTTACGGTGCATGCCAACGAAGCGGCAGCCAGCTATTTCGACAATGCCGATGTGATTGGCGATGACGAATTTGGCGAAGAGTACCTTGGCCTTGAAATCGCTATCCGCGTAGTTAAAGACTACGACGAAGCACTGACGCACATCCATAAATTTGGTAGTCACCATACAGAAGTGATTTGTACTCAGAATATGGATACCGCAAAGCACTTCCAGCGTGCTGTGGATGCCTCGGCGGTAATGATTAATGCGTCTTCACGCTTTAATGATGGTAGTCAGCTTGGCCTTGGCGCAGAGATTGGTATCGCCACCACTAAACTGCATGCCTACGGACCGATGGGGCTGGAGTCGCTGACCACTGAGAAATACGTAGTCACCGGCACCGGACAAATCCGCGAATAATAGCGACGGATAACCGATGGTCGGCGTGGTAAGGTTGAGCTTTTTACTATAACCTGCCACGCTTTGCTACGAATATGTAAAGTCCACCTATAAGGTGGGCTTTTTTGTTGGAGGAACTTGAGTTCATGGCGATGCCTGACGTAATCGACCAAGCCTGGCGCGTTTTTCTGGATTACACCCAGTCCTATAAATTACTAACCTCACTGTTACTTATAATGGTGTTTCTTGGTTGCAAGCGCATCATTATCAGGTTGCTCAGACGACAAAGTAAAAAAAGCGGCGATGACCGCCGTCACTCCATTAATATTATCGACCAGTTAGGCAATGCCATCCTGCTGGTGTTGCTGTTAATGCTCTGGTCAACCGAAGTGCAGAGTCTGGCTCTATCCATTGCGGCATTTATGGTGGCTATCGTATTTGCCACCCGCGAGATGATCCAGTGCTTTATGGGCTTTATCTATTACATGACAACGCGCCCATTCAGGGTCGGCGACTGGGTACAGTTAGGCGATAATGTGGGCGAAGTGGTAGAAATGGACTGGGCCAAAACCACGCTGCTGGAAGTGGATGCGGAACACTATGGCTATACCGGTAAACACGTGTATGTGCCGAATAATCAATTGATGATTCAGGTAGTTAAAAATCTTAACTTCCTGCGCCGCTATCGATTGCACGAATTTTCCCTAACGCTGGAGCCACTGGTCAACCCTTACATGTTATTGGACGACTTCAGAGCGAAAGCCATTGAACATTGCAGTCACTTCCGCGATGTAGCCGACCGTTATAAAAGCTGGATTGAACGTAACCTGGATGCAGAGTTCATCAGTATCGATCCGGTTATCGACATTGAGACCAATAATTTTGCCAAGTTTGTGGTGAAAGTGGGGCTGTTTTGTCCGTCTGACGAGTCGCTGTTACTGGAAGAGAAAATTCGCGCAGACTGGCTGTCTTTATGGTTTGATACCATTAAAGCAGAACAGAAAAAGGGCGGTTTGCCACCAGTAGGTTCAGATCAGGCTTAGAGTATAACCAGCTTAGATTACAGCCAGGCCCGACGCTGGCTGAAATGGTGGCTTAAAAAGTCCATCTGGTCTGCCAGAATTCGCCGGTTCATCAGGTAAAAGCGTTCGTACAAGTTGGGCGCGAAGGGCACAGCCAGTAATGGCATGTTCGCCTCTTCCGGTGTTCTGGCCCCTTTTTGATGGTTACAGCGGGCACAGGCAGTGGCGACATTCTGCCAGTTGTTTTTACCGCCTCTTGAGCGTGGGATAATGTGGTCACGGGTGAGCTGGCCGGAACGAAACTGATTGCCGCAATATAAACACAAATAGTTGTCGCGACGGAATAAATAGCGGTTAGTCAGAGCAATCTTGCCGTTTTGTACCACCTTACCATCGCAGGCGATAATCGAACTGATGCGCAGCTGACTTTGCTGGCCTTCACGGTTCCAGCCGCCAAGCAAGGTTCGGTGCTGATTACCCAGTTCAAACAGTACTTTATTCTGGGCGTAGTAACGGGCGGCCTGATAAATGTCGAGCCAGTCTTGTGGCGCACCTGCTTTATTGAGACGTAGTATTAACATGTCCGGCCCTCAATCCTTTAGAGGTCTTGTCGACCTGGCAAACAGTACTGTTACGAATCAGTATGACAGATTGATGAAAAGACGCCACAGGGTGTGTTAAAAATGCGCAAATTGCCCGTAAGACTTAATTTTTTGGCTTATCGGTGATTAGTTATTGGTAAACGCACCTTGACGCCGCTATACTAACGGCCGCGTTTAATAGCGAAGAATTTTAAAGAAAGATTTAAAGGACAAATAGTGACTCCTATTACAAAAACATTCCAGTATGGACAGCATACTGTAACTTTAGAAACGGGTGTGATTGCCCGTCAGGCAACCGCTGCAGTATTAGCCAGCATGGACGATACTTCTGTACTGGTTACCGTAGTTGGTAAAAAAGAAGCCAAAGCCGATCAGGATTTCTTCCCTCTGACCGTTAACTATCAGGAAAAAACTTACGCTGCGGGTAAAATCCCAGGCGGTTTTTTCAAGCGTGAAGGTCGTCCTTCTGAAGGTGAAACCCTGACTGCGCGTCTGATTGACCGTCCAATCCGTCCATTATTCCCTGAAGGCTTCAAAAATGAAGTTCAGGTAGTAGTGACCGTGGTTTCTGCCAACCCTGAAATCCCAACTGATATTATTTCAATGATCGGTACCTCAGCGGCACTGGCCATCTCTGGTATTCCTTTCAACGGCCCGATTGGTGCGGCGCGTGTAGGTTACACTGATGGCGAATACGTACTGAATACCCGTAACAGCGAACAGGAAGCCAGCCAGCTTGATTTAGTTGTTGCCGGTACTGAAGGTGCGGTACTGATGGTTGAATCAGAAGCCAGCATCCTGTCTGAAGAAGTTATGCTTGGCGCGGTAATGTTCGGTCACGAGCAATTACAAACTGTTATTTCTGCGGTAAATGAGTTTGCTGCTGAAGTGAACACGCCGAAATGGGACTGGGTTGCTCCGCAGGAAAACACCAGCCTGAAAGACAAAATTAAAGCCCTGGCGCTTGAAGGTATGACTGCAGCTTATCAGATTTCTGACAAGCTGGAGCGTAAAGACGCTGTTACTGCAGTAACCGAAAAAGCGGCGGCTGAAATCTTAGCGGCTGATGAAGAACAAGACGAAAAAGAAGTTTTCGACCTGTTGCATGAACTGGAAAGTGACGTAGTACGTTCACGTATTCTCGCGGGTGAGCCTCGTATCGATGGCCGTGATCCAACTATGGTTCGTGCGCTTAACGTGTCTACCGGTGTACTGCCGCGTACTCACGGTTCTGCAGTATTCACCCGTGGTGAAACTCAGGCACTGGTTGTTGCTACTCTTGGTACTGAGCGTGATGCGCAGATGATCGATGAGTTAGCCGGTAAGCGTGACAGCAAGTTTATGCTGCACTACAACTTCCCTCCGTACTGCGTAGGTGAAACCGGTATGATTGGCTCGCCTAAGCGTCGTGAAATTGGTCACGGTCGTCTGGCTAAGCGTGGTATTCAGGCAGTTATGCCTTCTGATGAAGAATTCCCGTACGTAGTACGTGTGGTATCAGAAATCACTGAATCAAACGGTTCATCTTCAATGGCTTCTGTATGTGGTACCTCACTGGCGTTAATGGATGCTGGTGTACCAATTAAAGCCTCTGTTGCTGGTATCGCTATGGGTCTGGTTAAGAGCGACGATAACTTCGTCGTTCTGTCTGATATCTTAGGTGATGAAGATCACTTAGGTGACATGGACTTTAAAGTGGCTGGTACTACCGAAGGTGTTACGGCGCTGCAGATGGATATCAAAATTGAAGGTATCACTAAAGAAATCATGCAGATTGCCCTTAAACAGGCAAAAGAAGCCCGTTTACACATTCTTGGCGTAATGGACTCTGCTCTGGGCGGCCACCGCGAAGAAATGAGCGAATTTGCACCGCGCATTTACACGCTGAAGATTGATCAGGACAAGATCCGTGATGTTATCGGTAAAGGCGGCGCGATGATTCGTTCAATCACTGAAGAATCTGACACTAACATCGAAATCGAAGACGATGGTACAGTGAAGATCTTCGCAACTGAGCGTGCTAAAGCGGAAATCGCCATTGCTAAAATTGAACAGGTGACTGCTGAAATCGAAGTAGGTAAGACCTACAACGGTAAAGTAACCCGTATCGTAGACTTTGGTGCTTTCGTTGAAGTACTGCCAGGCAAAGAAGGTCTGGTTCACATTTCACAAATCGCTCACGAGCGTGTGAACAAAGTGACTGACTACCTGTCTGAAGGTCAGATGGTTGACGTAAAAGTAATGGAAATCGACCGTCAGAACCGTGTACGTTTAAGCATTAAAGAGTTGTTAGAAAAGCCAGCAAAGCCTGAGTCTTCTGACGACGCTTAATCTCAAAGCGATATTCGTATGTATAAAGGGGCTATAAGCCCCTTTTTTCATGCATGAACAGGCCTTAAGGAAAAGTAACATGGATAAATCCGTACAAACTGAAATCGAAGCAGCCGTATTCCGCCGCTTAATCACTCACCTGGATGAACATAAAGACGTACAGAATATCGAACTGATGATTCTGGCTGACTTTTGTCGTAACTGTCTGGCTAAATGGTACAGCAAAGCCGCCGCAGAACGCGGCGAAGAGGTGGATTATGATGAAGCCAGACGCGTAGTTTATAAAATGCCGTACAGCGATTGGAAGGAAAAACATCAGCTGCCCGCCACAGAAGAGCAACTGGCAGCTTTTAATGCCAAGCAGGAAGCCAAAAAGGCTTAACCGCGGTTTTCTTCCTCCGGCAGACTATAAGTGTGGGGGAGCAGTTCACTGACGGTGGTTTCGGTGCATTCGCCACTAGCGGTAAGCATAAACACCGGTGTGTCTGCACTGGCAAACTCGGCGATTTTCTGGCGACAGCCACCGCAGGGATAGCAATAATCATCATTGGGACTGGCTACCAGAATTTGTTTAATCTGTGTGGCGCCAGCGGTGATCATAGTACCGATAGCCGAGGCTTCGGCGCACTGTCCTTGTGGGAACGCGGCGTTTTCAACGTTGCAGCCGTAATATACATTGCCGTCCTCGGCGACGATAGCCGCGCCAACCCGAAACTTAGAGTAGGGAGCGTAGGCGTTTTTCTGAGCCTTTAGTGCGGCATCTTTTAACTGTTGTAACAATTTACTGCTTCCTTAACTGTCGTTATTTTTGTCTACTATCCGGTGAGAACTGATATAGTCTCACTCATCAATACGTGTTAGCGTCTGACTTCTGTTATAGTTGTATCAAACGCGGCGAATAGGAAAGAAATATATTTACCATGCTTAGTCGATTGAGTCTTATCTTTTTTGTTTTAGTGGTTACCGGTTGCGCACAAACTGCACCAAAACAACAGCAAACCGAAATGGGGAACCTGTTAGTGCCGGAACCTGCTCCCCTGAGTATTCGTTCGCAGGTGGCTATCGCCCGATTCGGGCAAATCCTCTCCAATGCCGAGCTAACCGACGAAGATAAAGCCCAGTTACATTTCCAGCGTGGCATGTTATACGACAGCGTAGGTCTGGGTGGACTGGCGCAATTTGATTATAACCGGGCAATTAACTTTAAACCGAATATGGCTGAAGCGTACAACTCACTCGGTGTACACATGGTACAGCAGGAAGAGTTTAGTCGTGCCTATGAAGCCTTTGATTCAACCCTGGATATCGACCCGGGCTATGACTTCGCCTTTTTAAACCGTGGTATTGCTTTATATTACGGCGGCCGGGCCGATTTAGCTGTGTCTGATTTAGCGACCTTTGCTAACAAAGCGCCTGAGGATCCCTTCCGGGTGTTATGGGCCTATTTTGCAGAGTCAGAGTACGCGCCGCAAACAGCTCAGCAACAACTTAGTCAGCGCCGGGAAAACCTGCCCGACAGCCATTGGGCTACCGGTCTGGTAGATTTGTTTTTGGGTCAGCAAACCGAAAAACAATTGCTCGACTCCCTGTTAAACGGTATTACCAGTGAGAAAGAACTGACCGACAGGTTGTGTGAAGCTTACTTTTATCTGGGTAAGTATCACGAGGAAAACAACCAGCCTGGCGTGGCTTCCAATTATTTTAAGTTTGCCCTCAGCACCAATGTGTATGAGTATGTTGAACACCGTTATGCCCGCTTGGAGCTGCAACGCTTAAGGCAAAACACGGTTACCGACTAAGTCATGATGTTCTTCAGAGCAACCTGTCTGGCGGTGTTTACTTCATTAACCATCGCCGCAGACAGCGGTCATTTGCCCTCCCAATTGCTCAATAACGCCGAGCAGGCCGATAAGCCTGCACCGCTGTTATGGGTAGCTGTGCAGCAAAATAGTCTGGCAGCTAAGCAGCGCCTGCTGGAGTTTGCTAAGGCGAACCGCAATCAGTACTGGCTGGAAATGCTCATTAAGTCCGGTTATTCCCCGGCAGCACTGACACTGTCCAGGATAGAGGACAATCCGAGGATCACTCAGCGACTGGTGCGTCTGGCGGCGCGTGGTGGGGTGGCCGAAGCACAATACGAATATGCCCTCACACGGGATGATTTTGCTCATCGTGAAACCTGGTTAAAAGCAGCCGCTGAGCAAGATTTTTTTGTGGCGCAAACAGCCCTTGCTGACTGGTATCTGCTACACGAACAACAAAGTGAAGCCGAGCCCTGGCTGCAAAAAACCGCTAGCCGGGACAGTCAGAGCGCATTTCAGCTGGCTTATATTCGCTGGCAGCAGGGCCGCGAAGACGAAGGATACGAATTATTTAAGCAAGCGGCAGAGCAACAGCACGAACAGGCCATGAATGTGTTAGCCGTGCTGCAACAGTACCAGCCTGAGTCAATCGCTGGTTTGTCGGCTAAGCCCGCCAGCGGTAATTCACCGCAATGCCGGCAGCAAATCCAGCCCTTCGCTACCGGTCTGGCGGAGATGGTGCAGGCGAATCGTATTTACCAGCAGTTTTTAGCTGATAAACGGCTTAAATCTTTACCCTTGTGCGTTAACAAGCCCATCTGGCTGGCCCGCGAGTCACTGAAATGTGATGCAAACTGGCAGGGCCAGGGACGCCTCGGTTGTAACATTGAAGCGTTTGAGCCGGTAGTCAGGCAGCGCGGCTTTACCCATGCTGTGGTACTCGCTAAATCGGGCAAGGCGAATGTTAATAATGGCGTGATGTATCTCGATGTTGGCGATACCTACAGCGTATTTGTTCACGAACTGGCGCACTTCGTCGGGTTTGTCGATGAGTATCCGTTAACCCGCAGTTTTGCTAAAGAGTACTGCGCCCGCCAATCCGCGCCTAATCTGGTGTTTTTGGGCGCGCTGACTTATGCGCCGCTGAGTAACATTGAATACTGGCAGTCTATCGAGTTCCCGGTCACCCTTTATCCGTCGCGTACCTGTAATAACATTGGCGTAGCGAGCTTTAAACCCAGCGATCGGATCACCTTTATGGAAAATCACGACGCTAAATATATTCCGCCTATCTACCTATCTATTTGGAGTTCGTTACTGAACAACCCCAGGGCACAGCGTCCTATCGCCATGAATCTGTTTCAGTATTATGAGCAGGCAGGCAATACTCAGAAAGCGGCATACTGGCTGGATGTCTTTCGCCAGCAGCGGACCGGTTTAACAACCGACCCGGCGGCAGATGCTACGACAGAAAATATCAGTGCCGACTGAGCACATCTGAGCGGTATTCGTTGACCCACATCGCAGTGGCACCGCAGATTGCCACCGGCATCACCAGAAAATTCACAATCGGTATCATCGCCATTACGTTTACGGCAATGCCAAACGAGTAGCTGAGGCCCTTACGATCGCCCAGCCGTTGGCGCATTTCGCCAAACGGCACTTTGTGGTTATCAAAAGGGTAGTCGCAATACTGGATGGCCATCATCCAGGCGCCGAATAAAAACCACAATATCTGGCCAATTACCGGCAGAAAGAAAAATAACAGCAAAAAGCCGATGGCGCGGGGCAGGTAATACACCAGTTTGGTGATCTCCCGGCCCAGCGTACGGGGAATATCTTTAATGATTGCCATTACGCCGTCATCGCCGAGTGACTGTCCGGTAAGATGCCGTTCCACTTTTTCGGCCAGCAAGCCGTTAAAAGGGGCGGCTATCCAGTTGGCCAGGGTACCAAACATCAGGGCAAAGCTGAGTAAAATACTGATCACCGCCAACGGCCAGAGTAAAAAAGTGATGGACGCCTTCAGCCAGCCCAGCCAGTCCGGAATAAACCCGATGAGGTAGTCCACACCGGCCTGAATTTCGCCGAGCAGAAAATAAAAGGCCACTGAAAATAACACCAGATTGATCATCAAAGGAATAAACACAAAGCGCTTTAAGCCTTTTGTGGTAATTAAATCAAACCCTTGCCCGAAATAACCGATACCGCTGCGTTGTGCCATTAAAACTCCTGCTGTCTGGTGAAAAGAACATGCCCTTATCTGCAGAGGGGGCGATAAAAAATTGCATATTTTCAAACACCCACAGTATAAAACCCTGGGATCTCACTGTGAATTCATAATTGTTACAGTTCATGAACTTTGTTACATTCAATTTATAATAACAACCACAACAACGCGTGCGCATATTGAGAATTACCGGTTCAACGCTATCGACAGGATCAGCGGGTATCGCTATCAATAACGCTCTTTTAACAGAGTGGTGGTGTTGTGCGTCTTAAGAAAATCCGCCTGGCCGGTTTTAAATCTTTCGTTGATCCCACCACGATCCCCTTTCCCGGCGATATGACAGCCATTGTAGGCCCGAATGGTTGTGGTAAGTCTAACGTAATTGATGCGGTTCGCTGGGTGCTGGGGGAAAGCTCCGCCAAAAACCTGCGTGGTGATGCCATGACCGACGTAATATTTAATGGTTCGTCGGCCCGTAAGCCCGTAGGACAGTGCAGTGTTGAGCTGGTGTTTGATAACTCCAGTGGCCGGATCGCCGGTGAATATGCCAAATACAACGAATTGTCGATTAAGCGCGTTGTTACCCGTGACGCCATCTCCACATATTTTTTAAATGGCAGTAAATGCCGTCGCCGTGATGTTACAGACCTGTTTTTAGGGACGGGATTGGGCCCGCGCAGTTATGCCATTATCGAGCAGGGCATGATATCCCGGCTAATCGAGTCCAAGCCCCAGGAGTTGCGGGTGTTCATCGAAGAAGCGGCTGGGATCTCTAAGTATAAGGAGCGTAGGCGGGAAACAGAAAACCGTATTCGCCATACCCAGGACAACCTCGAACGTCTGGAAGATGTGCGCGGAGAGCTGGGCAGGCAGCTTGAAAAGTTACAGCGTCAGGCAGCAGCAGCCAAGCGTTATACTACGCTTAAAGCGCAGGAACGTACGTTAAAGAGTGAACTGGCCGCTATTCGCTGGCTCAAACATGATGACCATTTGCAAAAACTGCAACAAACGCAGCAGCAACTGGATACCGATATTGAAGCGCTCAGAGCGAGGCAACGGGGCGATGAGGCCGGTATCGAGAAATACCGTGACACGCAGCAAAACTGTAAGCAAGAGCTTGATTACCTGCAGCAGAATTTATTTACGGTGAGTGCTACGATTTCCCGGCTGGAGCAGTCAGCGCTGCACAATCAGCAACGTCTGAAGCAAATTGATAGCGAACTAAGCGACATCCAGACCCAGCAAGAGGCCCTGAATGAAGAACAACAATTACTGACTGTACAGGCTGAAGAACACGCGGAACTGGTTGTGGAATTAGAGCCCGCTTACGAGATTCAGCAAGCTGCCTGTGAGCAGTTAGAGGTTACGCGTGACCAGGCTGAGGCCGCATTACACCAGCATCAGCGCGATTTTCAGCAAACCGACCAGCAGTACCATCAGCTTAAGCAGCAAGTGCATTCTCACCACAGTAAAGTGCAGTCGTTGTTGCAGATGCAGATGCGCACACAGCAACGAATTGGTGAGCTGGAACGCGAAATACAGGAATTTTCCCAGGCCGACCATCAGCAGGCCATCGACGATTTGCAGCTAGAGCTGGAAATGCTGGCAGAACAGATCCTTGAGCAGCAGGATAAGGTACAAAGCGCCAGGCAGACCCTGGAGCAATCCCAGCGCCACTACGAACAGGCGCGGCAACACACTCAGTCAATGCGTGCTGAGTTACAGCAAAATCAATCCCGGCTCGTAGCGCTTGAAACCCTGCAACAAGCCGCCAGTCCCACCGGGCCTCAACCTGAAGGTGTGGTTCCGCTGTGGCAGCAGTTAACGCCAAAGCCAGGCGCTGCGGCCATTATTGAACATGTGCTCAGTGAGCTTGGTGATGCGCAACTGGCGAGTGGCGAGAGCCTCGCAACACTAACCGAAAATCAGGAAAGTTTAAGCGCAGGTGTTAAGTATTTTAGCCAGGCAGCTTTAACTCGGGATAAGCAGTCCGGTAGTGTAGCGGCCTTATTGGAAGATGAATGGGTTCCTCATCAGTTTAATCAGATACTGGTGGCAGAAGATGTCGAAAATGCTCTGGCGATGCGCCAACAGGCTGGTGAAAATCAGCTAATCGTTACCCATGATGGCCAGTGGTTTGGCCCCGATTGGTTTCGCTATGGTGAGCAGGATACCGAGCAGGGCGTGTTACAGCGTGCCGAACAAATCGAGGAACTCAATGATACTATCGCCGCTCAGGAAGCAAAGCTTGCTACGCTTGAGGAACAGGAGAGCGAAGCGCAGAACAACATAGAACAGGCGCGGGAGCAGGTGAGTGCCAGTGAGGGCGGATTGAATGAACGCAATAATCAGCGCCAGCAACTGACTCAGCGTTTAAGCTGGTTGAGCGAACAACAACGCCAGGAAGCACAGAAACGCGAACGCCTGGACGATGAGCTGAATCGCCAACAAGAGCAGCTTGAAGAAGAGGCTACCGAACTGGCTATGCTCAATGAAGGGCTGGAAAACTATGAAATGGAGCTGGCAGAACAGGCGGAGCGCCAGGCGCGGCTGCAGGATCAGCAACAGTCGCTCCAGCAGCAGCTTAGCAGTCAGCGTAGCCAGTATGAGCAAAATACCCGTGAACTGCATCAGATGGCCCTCAAACTGCAGGAGAGCCGTAATAAGCAGCAATCGTTAAATTCACAGCAGCAGCGGATTAGTCAGCAACTTACCAGTCTCGGGCAGCGCGCCGCCCAGTTGGAGCAAGAGCAACAATCGCTCAATCAACCACAAACCGAACAAGCTGCGCAACTGCAGGATTTGCTGGCCGAAAAAGCGGCGCTTGAAGAGCAGCGCTACAGTTTACAGCAGGATCTGGAACATGCCCAAGAGTTGCTCAATCAGGCAATGCAAGGGCAGCAGGCAATTGTTGGTGATATTGCCAAACGGCAGGAGCAGCTCGACAGCCTGAAAATCGAGGCGGAAGGTTACCGCGTGCGGGGCACGGCCATTCTGGAACAACTCAGCGAAATTGGGGTCACACTTAAAGCGGTACTGGAAACCCTGCCGGCCGAAACCAGCGAGACCAACTGGCAACGGGAGCTGGAACAGACTACCGCGGCCATTAGCCGGCTTGGTGCTGTTAACCTGGCGGCAGTGGAAGAATACGACGTTCAGGCAGAACGCAAAGCGCACCTGGACACGCAATTTGACGACCTTAATGACGCCCTTGAAACATTACAAAACGCTATACGTAAAATTGATCGTGAAACCCGCTCCCGCTTCAGCCAGACGTTTGAGCAGGTGAATGAAGATCTCAAAATGCTCTTTCCCAAGGTATTTGGCGGGGGCTCGGCTTATCTTGCCTTAACCGATGATGATTTACTGGAAACCGGTGTGACCATAATGGCCCGTCCGCCCGGCAAGAAAAATAGTACAATTCATCTGCTTAGCGGTGGAGAAAAAGCCTTAACCGCATTATCATTGGTGTTTGCAATTTTCAGGCTTAATCCGGCGCCATTTTGCCTGTTGGATGAAGTGGATGCGCCACTGGATGATGCTAACGTCGGACGCTTCTGTAACCTGGTTTCTGAAATGTCGAAATCGGTACAGTTTATATACATATCACATAATAAAATTGCGATGGAGATGGCGAGTCACCTGACAGGTGTCACCATGGCTGAACCGGGCGTATCACGCATGGTAGCCGTGGATGTCGATGAGGCCGTCTCCATGGTAGACGCATAAATTTAAAGGCGAAAGAAGTCGATGGAAGAAGAATTACGTTTGTCATTGTTGCTACTGGGTGGGTTCTTTATCCTTGGTGTGCTGGCACATGGCTTATGGAATATCCGCAAAAACAGTCAGGCCAAAAAGCCCCAGCGGCGTAGTGAGCCGGAGGGCTGGCAGGATGAAAAGCGTGACGACGAGCAAAGCAACCTGAAATCTGCTGCCGAGTTTGATGAGTATGGCATTGGCGAAGTGCGGGTGGTTCGTCATTCGACAACCGACGCTGATGAGTCAGAGTACGATGCCGTCAACGTGAAAGACGAAACCTCTGGCGAAACTGAAGAGGACGACACCGTTGAGTCTTCCGCTTCGGCTGATAATGACGACACTGATACCACTGAAAGTGAGCCCGCTAACAAGCCTGCCGAGACACCTAAAGAACAGCTTTATGCTTCGGTAGTGACCAATCCGAAACCACAGTATCAGCACGATAACGTTGTCGAGCTACCGGATTCAGTGCCGGCACCGCCGTCATTCTTGTTAAAGGAAGAGCAAAGTGCTCAGCCTGAGGCAAAACCAGAGTCTGCACCGCGTGAAGAGCAAGACAACTTTTCTCTGGATACCCAACCCGCGCCGCCAGAATCCAAAACCGCGGCAACCGAAGAGCAAACTGAAAAAGCGCCGGAAGCAGCGCCTGCGTCACCTAAAAAGCGCAGCCGCCCGGCCAGCCGCAAGCGCCAGGAACCGCGTTTTGGTGATGAAGATCAGATGCAAATTGATTTTGATGATTCGGTTAAGGCTGCCGAGGCCCAAGCTGCTCAGCCTGCCGCGCAGGTAGAGCCGGAAGTGCTGATCCTCAACGTACGGGCCCCGGAGGATGCACCCATCAGTGGCGCGGCATTACTCCCGATGCTGTTAACCCTGGGCTTTAAGTTTGGTGATCAGGACATTTTCCATCGCCATGTTAATTCCAATGGCAAAGGCCCGGTGCTGTTTAGCTTAGCGAACATGTTCAAACCGGGTAATTTTGATATTGATAACCTGGAAACTTTCACAACACGCGGCGTTTCACTGTTTATGCTACTGCCAATAGAAGGCGACCCGCATCAGGTATTTAATATGATGCATAATGCCGCCCGTAAGATTGCTGATGAGTTTAATGCTCAGGTGCTCGACGGTCGCCGCAGCGTGTTATCCAAACAGGGCTTACAGCAGTACGTTGAAAAGATCCGCGACTTTGAACGCAAGCGTATGATTGCCCGTCACTAAGTTTACTATCCTGAATTCGTTGTACTACTGTTAGAAGGCAGCAGTACAACATCAAATGAGCAATTCCCATGAGTGATCAAACTGTCATCGCGCAACTCAAAGCATTGCGCGAGAAAATTAATGACTATAACTATCAGTACTACGTACTGGATGATCCCAGTGTGCCCGACAGCGAATACGACCGTCAGATGCAAGCACTACAGGCACTGGAAGCCGAACACCCGGAGCTTATTACCCCGGATTCACCCAGTCAGAAGGTAGGCGGAGAACCGCTGGGGGCCTTTGAACAGGTAACCCACGAAGTGCCAATGTTGTCGCTGGATAACGCTTTTGAAGAAGCCGATCTGAAAGCTTTTGAAAAACGCCTGCTCGACCGCCTTAAAGCCGATAATAAGCTGGCCTTTAGCTGTGAGCCAAAACTCGACGGACTGGCCGTGTCGATTTTATACGAGAATGGCGTGCTGGTACGTGCTGCTACCCGCGGAGATGGCCAGGTAGGTGAAAATATCACCGCCAATGTTAGGACTATCGCCAACGTGCCACTGAAATTACGCGGCGCTGACTTACCCGAAAGAATTGAAGTGCGCGGTGAAGTGTTTATGCCTCGCGATGGGTTTGAAAAACTCAACGAAAACCAGCGTAATGCCGGGCTTAAGGTGTTTGCTAACCCACGTAACGCGGCTGCCGGCAGCTTACGTCAACTGGACTCCCGGATTACCGCTAAACGCCCGTTAATGTTTTATGCATATTCGCTGGGTGTTGTGGCACCGGACGATTTCACCTTACCGGACAGTCACCATGAGCGTCTTAGGCAGCTAGCAGAGTGGGGGATCCCCTTATGCCCGGATATCGGCATTACGGAAGGATCCAGCGGTTGTTTAGCGTACTATGAGCAAATCCTGTCGCGCCGTGATGGCCTTGCTTACGATATCGATGGCGTAGTGTTTAAGGTGGATGCTATCGCCCTGCAACAACAACTGGGATTCGTTGCCCGGGCACCTCGCTGGGCTATTGCACAGAAGTTTCCGGCGCAGGAAGAGATGACCCGCTTGCTCGACGTAGAGTTTCAGGTTGGACGCACAGGTGCGATCACGCCGGTTGCCCGCCTTGAACCGGTATTTGTTGGCGGCGTAACGGTATCAAACGCTACCTTACACAATCAGGATGAAGTAGAGCGGCTGGGCGTTTGTATCGGCGATACCGTGATTATTCGCCGGGCGGGGGATGTTATTCCGCAGGTTGTTTCAGTGGTTGCTGATAAGCGACCGGATGACGCCCGGAAAATTCAGTTTCCGGCTCAGTGCCCGGTGTGTGACTCCCAGGTAGAAAAACTGGCCGATGAAGCCGTGGCTCGCTGTACCGGAGGGTTAATTTGCCCGGCCCAACGCAAGCAGGCATTAAAGCATTTTGCATCACGCAAAGCGCTGGATATAGACGGGCTGGGTGACAAACTGATAGAGCAATTGGTAGACGCCGGGCTACTAAAAACACCAGTGGATATTTTTAACCTGACGTTCCCCGCGTTGATTCAACTGGAGCGGATGGGTGATAAGTCGGCGGCCAATTTGTTGCAGGCAATTCACAATGCCAAGCAGACCACATTACCTAAATTTCTGTACGCTTTGGGGATCCGTGAAGTAGGCGAAACCACTGCGGCTAATCTGGCACTGCATTTTCAAACCTTAGAAGCGATCCAAAACGCGAGCCTGGATGATTTACAGGCAGTGCAGGACGTGGGGGTTGTGGTCGCTGAGCATGTGTTTAACTTCTTTAATGAGTCGCACAATACGGAGGTGCTAGAGGGTTTACTTAGTGCAGGCTTAAACTGGCCGGAGATTGAAGCGCCTGACGAGGCGGATCTGGTGCTCGACGGCAAAACCTGCGTGGTTACCGGCACGCTGAGCCAAATGTCCCGGAATGATGTAAAGGCATTACTGCAGCAGGCGGGCGCCAAGGTGGCAGGCAGTGTATCTGCAAAAACCGACTTTCTGGTGGCCGGCGAAAAAGCCGGATCCAAACTGGCCAAAGCCCAGGAGCTGGATGTGGAAGTGTGGGATGAAGAACGTTTAATGGCGTTTCTGACGGATAACGGTTTGGTATAACTAACATGCCGGACGACGTCCGGCCGTCCTGTCTGTAAGAGAACTTCCTTCTTCGATTATGGACAGGCACTCAATTATTTAATAATTCAGCTTCTTGGTTTGATGCATAAATTAATTTTCATTGCATCAAAGAACTGACCTGGGAGCTTTTTATTTTTCAAATTGCGTAATTGAAGTGATTGGTCTTAGTAAAACGAACAAGGCTGTTAAATAGCCGGCAATCACACTTCGCTCAGTGTTAGGTGATATGGGGTGAAGAATTATGACTAATACTGTCGTTGCCTTGTGAGTATAGGCATGCTTTACCCGAACCCCGTTTGTTTTTGGCGTTGATTGTGCAGTTTTTCAATGCTTACCGATGATTTAAAAGCTGTTTCAATACCGGTTACCATCTTTTTCCAGTCACAATAAGTTAATCCAACCCGGCTCAGGATAGGTGATAATGAATAATCGATATTGCCAGATTTGTTGGGATGTAAATAGCGGCCTGAATATTCAACCAGTATAAAATACTCTCCTAGTTGAAAAGGTAAGCCGTCAGGCATGTTGTTACGCGGATTGCCTGCAAAGGGAAGTAATGAATTTGGCTGTTTGTTCGATTTAGCCGCACTAATACGTTTTTGAATGCTGGTGTGGTTTGATTCTTCTGGGGTATCAGCCAAACAGGCACGTACTGGATTTAAGTCAACATACGCCATGCAGGCGGCTATCGATGCTTCATCCAGGAGCGCCTGTGACTTAAACCGCCCCTCCCAGAAATGACCTGTACAATCATCCTCTTTATTGGCTCGTC
>MDTF01009742.1_pt1 | contig 86724 bp, 71 predicted proteins | sample 811191 | NCBI WGS metagenome assembly MDTF01 (sample SAMN05326649, study PRJNA326480) | marine metagenome | isolation source: seawater | place: Southern Ocean | collected 2011 | reverse complement strand
TCTTTTCAAAGAGCTTTCAACTCCTACTATTTGAATGGTATACCAGCCGTTGACAAGACCATCTAATGCTAGCGTCTCTCCATTTGACACGTTCAAATCTAGAACCTCTCGACCCTGAGAATCATACATCTTCATGGGCCATATCCCAAGGGGCAAACCACGCACAGTAACTCCTTCCGAAGTGGGTACAGGGAACACATTCCATCCTGTCGATTCCGCGAAATGAGTTACTCCTGTCGTGCATTCTCCCTCTACCCATGAAGTTACACCACCATAGTTGATTGCGTAGCAGATGTTTGAGTATGTCACACCATCACAACCACAAACTGGAGCATATTCTTCGGTACAACTGAATTCGTTGTCGATTTGGTCTGGATCTATGCAGGCTTCGTCTCCTGAACAGCCTTGTACCTCGATGGCCATTTCCAGCTCTACCCCTTCTTGACATGATTCACTGTAATACACAACAACAACATTATAATCTCCGTCTGAGTCATAGACATGAGACGCCCAAGAGACACCCTCTTCAACTTCAGATCCATCACCAAAATCCCATGATATATAACTGTTTTCTTCAACATTTGTTAACCCAAATGACCAAGAACACATGTCCCACTTGGGGAAAATAACCTCAATTTCCTCAGGGCAACCTCCAGCTCCAACCGGGTTTATAAATTCACAAGCCTCCACAATACCACCACACTCTTCAGAAACAAAGTCAACACAAAGCAGAAAACCCTCGAGGTAATCAGAATCTAGAACCTGATAAAACTCAACTCCCTCGGCAACAACATCACCGTTCACTGTCCAGGTTAACCAAGCATTGTCAAAGTTCCCGTACGCTTCGAAATAGCCGTTATTTCCTTCAAAATATCCTTCTATTGACAGTTCGCAGTCGTCGTCTTCCATCTCAAAAAACTCACAGGCAAAAGCTCCTTCAGGACAGCTTGGATTCTCATATCCGACACAAATCGAAACACCCTCTTCAGGGAACGGGTTGGGCTCTGACACTTGAATTGTATTTGTTCCAGTAGCATAAACATTGCCGTTATAAGTCCAGACCAACTCTATACTGTCTGGGTAATTGTATGCTTCGAAAAGAGCGTAGCCATTAAAAAATTCATAGTCAAGTTCAATGGTACATTCTTCTTGAATTGTGCCGCACCCCTCTACTGAAACAACAGCAGACAAGACAATACCCTCACACTGCGAATCCAAATAAATCGCTGTTACAATGTACTCTCCATCCTCAGCATAATGGTGATCTGCGATATGACCTGCCAGTTCTCCGGTTCCATCACCGAAATCCCAATTCACTTCTGCGCCATCTCCAGATCCTTCTACTTCGAAAACCCAATGGCATGGACTCGTGGGTTGTTGCATAGCCCCTAATATCTCAGGACAATCGCCGCCGCCGCTACTGCACTCGCCTTCTGTCCACGAAGTAACTCCACCATAGTTAATTGCCTCACATTCATTGCCATAAGTGACAGCGTCGCATCCACAAACTGGATCCCAAAGGGCAAAACATGCTGCATTTGGGTCTATCAAATCAGGATTGATGCAATCAATGGGATTATTACACCCAGAATTACACGCTTCAATTGTAAGGTAAAAGGCGGGACTGTAATCAATTCCATTCCCCTCCCAGCCACAACCACTTACGTATGTGCAAGATCCATTCACCACAGCAGTACCCAGAACCATGGTACAAAGTCCAAATGAGACACCCTCTAAATCAGTACATGGTTCAATGGTTCCATCACCTCCGCCAATTAAATCATTCAAATCCACAGTCTCACAAATCTCTACTCCATTAGGACATGCATCTGATACAAACGAAACACACACTGTTACGGGACCATTTAAAAACAAATCTAAATAGAGGTCGATAACGACACTGCCGTTATTCATCATCTCGCCGTTGATGCTCCAGTTCAGTATCGCTCCCTCCGGGAAGTCAACAGAACCAACAGTTACATATTCAAAATAAGCTTCAAAAACCAGGTCGACAACACAGTTGTTTTGAGCATTTGGAGCTAGAGGAACAATGAATAACGTTACAAAGGCAAAGAATAAATTTCTCATATCAGGATCAATAAAATTTCAGAATTTCAAGCTAAGACCACAATCTAAGACAATTACAAGACTGAATACTTCCCCCAAATGTTAATTAACAAATCTCGGGTCTTTGTCCATGACCTCACCGCAAGTTTTACAAGTACGGAGATCTTCAGAACCATAAAAGTGTGTGAAACGAGGCAAAAAATCCTTCTCAATGTTCGAGAGTTTGAAATATGTTTCGTGAAGAATTGTATTGCAACCCTCACAAAACCACATCAGCCCGTCTTTGTGACTCGCTTCACGCTTTCTCTCAATGACAAGACCAATAGAGTTTTCAGATCTAACAGGACTGTGTGGGGTTTTTGCTGGGAGTAGAAACATATCTCCTGTTGAAAGCGGTACATCAACTGCTTGGCCATTTTCCTGAATTCGCACGCAGATATCTCCCTCCAATTGATAAAACAGTTCTTCTGTTTCGTTGTAATGATAGTCCTTTCGTGCGTTAGGACCGGCGACAATCATCACGATGTAATCACCACTGTCAACATACATGTTCTTGTTTCCAACAGGTGGTTTGAGAAGTTCTCGGTTTTCTTCAATCCACTTCGTAAGGTTGAAAGGTTTTTTAATAGCCATGCGTTCCTTGTTTAAATTTTCTATGCCCAAATTACGACTTTCCGACCACCGTTTTCCAATCCTTTGGAACACTCACTAACCAAACCCCTGTGAATATCGCAACAGCACAAATTCCTGTCATTAAATTGACATCCTTGTGATATTCACTCACGCCTAAAAGTGCTAATATTCCGACCAAAGCAAGCACAAGAAGTGGCTGCAAATAAATATAGATGCTCACAACAACAGGAGCGACTCTTTGTAATGCAATGATGTTTAAGAGATAGGCTAGGAAAGTTGTCCCTAAAATGACGTAAGCAATAGAGCGGATGTGTGAGGGGGTTAAGGATCCCCACATAATCTGTGTCGCTTGGTCCCAACCTACAGGGAGAACGAACACAGTTCCTATGAAAAAGACCCAAGTGATGACTGTCAACGGCCTGTATTTTTTCATGAGTGGCTTGACTACAACAAGATATACACCATACGAAAGTGCATTGATGAGGATAAAGATGTCTCCCAGAAGAGTAGAGCCTGAAAGATGTTCAGAAGCTGTATTTTCCGCAGAGGAAAGAAACAGCATCGAAGCGCCCAAACCACCAACAAAAATTCCAAGTAGTTTTCGTTTCGTGATGACAGATCCAAGAAGGACAGAGCTCACCAGCAAGACGAAAATGGGGTTGATCGTCATGATCAGTGACGCGTTAATGGGACTTGTGAGGGAAAGACCATTAAAAAAACACAGTTGGTTGACCGCAACTCCACTTAGACCACTGACCACAAATCTCCACCAATCCTTTCTGTCTATTTTTTCAAAAACTCTGCGGCTTTTAGTGAACAGACCTGTTACGACCATGGTGAAGAAGAACATCGCAGATCCTCCCACCACTCTTAGAACAATAAAACCTGAAGGACCTACAACATCTGGCATGATTCCTTTCGCCACCACATAATTTCCTGCATAGACTGCCCCCACAACAAACAGAGCAAGGTGAGCCCAAATTGAATTGTCTCTATCCAAGACGTTCTCTCGCTTTCTCGACTTCTGACTTTCGTGATCCCACAGTGATGTAGTCGTCAAATAAAAATACAGGTCTTTTTAAAAAAGTATATTCTCCCAAGATGAGGGTTCGATAATCTGGCTCTGACAAGCTCTTTTCAGCGAGCCCCAAGCTTCTGAACTTCATGGCTCGTCTAGAAAAAAGCGCTTCGTAGGATCCTGCAAGCTTTTTCATTGCGTCAAGATCTTCCGACGAAATTCCACTTTCTTTAATATTGACAATCTCGCAACCTTTCAATTCTGGTTTGATGTCATCAAAAATGCGCTGGCATGTTTTACAAGTCGGAAGAGTAAATGCTTTTTTCATCAAGAGATGATTAAATTTTTTCGGAAACCAAATCCATTTTACAAATCAAATGAGAAACTCCTTCTTGCCAATTTTCCTCGTTGTCGATGACGACATCGCACTGGTCCTTCCAGGGTTGGATAAACTCAATGTCCGCAGGCCTAACATGATTGTCCCATTGATATTGAACCTCCCTGTTGTTGTAACCACGAATCGTTAGATCTCTGTATTTTCTTCGATTTAACCTTGTTTCAACTGAGGCTGTTATAAACACTTTAATGTCTATCATTTCCCTAACACGCTGATCATGAAGAGCGAAAAGCCCTTCGACAATGAGCCATTGGGTAGGTATAATTTTAACACATTCAGAGGTCATCATGTCTCTGTTGAATGTGTATGTTTCAATCTCTACCGATTCTCCTCTTTGCAACGTCTGAATGTCTCGAACCAGGTTGTCAAAATGAATCGCGTCGGGCAAATCAAAATTGGTTTCTCCCTTATCATCAACAGGAATCTCGGATTTAGGTCGGTAATAATCATCTAAAGAAAGAACTGTGACATCGTCGCCGAAGTAATCTCTAATCCCATTTAGAATTGTTGACTTTCCTGACCCACTTCCACCTGTTAATGCAACTAGTTTCATTCCTTATTTAGAGTTAGGATAGTAAAAGTTCTGCAAATGACCTGTCGTTAGAGAGGCGTGGCGATTTGTTTTGACCTCCCAACTTGCCTTTTGACTTCATCGCTTGAATAAAACTGCCAGACTTTAAGGCTGTCACCTTCGCAGGCGCCAATACTCCGTCTTTTTGCAAATCGTTGTAGTACGTGTTCAGGTTGCACAAAGCTTGGTTGAGATCAACAGCAAACTTTTTGAGATCTTTGGGCTTTGATTCGAACTCGATTAACCACTCGTGATGTGGCTTTCCTTTCTTAGGCTTTACTTCAGGAGCGAGATGCATGTCCGACACCACACAAACATTTGCTTCGACTGCCTGGATTAGCGCTGCATCGACTTCTTCTGAAATAACATGCTCTCCGAAGGCGCTGGTAAAATGTTTCGTTCTTCCAGTGACAACAATTCGGTGAGGCTCCAAAGACACAAATTTAATGGTATCTCCAATATCATACGAAAACAACCCAGCATTCGTAGTCAGGATGATTGCATATTGCACTCCCAATTCCACTTGTTCTATCGTTAAGCGGGGACGGGAAGTCGTGTATTTATCCATGGGGATAAACTCATAGAAAATCCCGTCAGCGATATTGAGTAACATTCCCTCCGCGTCTGGCATATCCTGAAAAGCAATAAATCCTTCCGAAGCAGGGTAAAGCTCTACGCGGGCGATGTCAAATCCGATGAGTTGCTTAAACTTTTCAGCATAAGGTGCAAAAGACACTCCTCCATGAACGAACAAGCTCAAGTTAGGGAAGACCTCCTCTACAGTTTTTTTACCTGTATACTTAAGTAGTTTTTCGAAATACATTTGAACCCAAGTAGGGATGCCACTCACCAAGCGCAGGTCTTGGTCAGCTGTTTCCTTGACAATGGCATCTAGCTTTTCTTCCCAGTCTGCAATGCAATTTGTTTCCATAGAAGGAAGTCGATTGCGAAGCAGGTATTTAGGAACATGGTGTGCTACGATTCCAGAAAGACGACCCAAGTCAGACCCCCCCTCTGTTTTATCTAGCTCTGGGCTGCCTTGTATAAAGATCATTTTTCCACTTACAAAACTTGCATCTCCAGAACCTACAATCCTAGCAAGAAGAGCATTTCGCGCAGCGTTGATGTGGTTCGACAAACTGGCCTCGGTAATGGGAATAAACTTCGCTCCTGATGTTGTCCCACTTGTTTTACTGAAATACAAAGGCAGACCAGGCCAAACAACATTATGCTCCCCCGCAACAGCTCTCTCTAAATACGATTTGATTTCTTCGTAGTCACTCACGGGCACCGCTCTTTGATATGCCTCAATGGACATCCCATCTCTTAATCCATGGTCCTTTCCAAAAGATGTTTTCTCTGCCGTCTTGACAATTTCATTCAATTGTTTTAACTGAGCATTTGCTGGTTGAGACGATTTCGTTCGTAACTCTACCATGGCCGCTCTAGCGAACGGTTTACTTAATGAAGCTTTCAATCCCATGATGCGAAAGTACTGAAGAATAAAACAACTCGTAAAAAAGAAGAGGCACCCTCAACAGGATGCCTCTTCAAATGCCCGTTTTTACTGAGCTTTATACGTAATATTTACTTAACGTATCACCATTTTTTTAGTGATAGAAACACCGTCAGCAATGAGTGTATAGGTGTACAAACCGCTAGAAAGTGCACTTACATCATAAGTAACAGTGTGTGCACCTGCTCCTAAAGTTCCCTCTTCAAGGCGAGTAACAACACGTCCACTGAGGTCACGAATCTCAAACTGAATTGAGCGACTCTGGCTCAGATCGAAGTTGAAAGTCGTTGTGTTTGATGCAGGGTTAGGAATGTTTTGGTTTAATGTAATCCCATGAAGATTGGCGAATTCATCTACACCAACTCGCTCACTTAGAATCAGGCGAACCGCAGGAGAGTAAGTTTGAGAGGTAAACCAAACAAAGTCTCCATCACCAGTTTGGTTAAACTCACCAGTACTGTTGTCCGTATCACTGTTAAGTTGAGCGTTGACGGTGAGACCACCGTCACTTTCGTATTCTGAAATAACAGCTGCAAAGTACACCGCTCCAGCTTCAAGCTCGATGGGGTCCTCAAATTCAAGATAGTAAGGTCCTGCATTAGTCCAAGCTGGGTCGTAGGTCCAGAAAGCACTTTCAAAAGGGCTGTCTGTAATACCTACAGCACTGTCGTAGAAGTAAAGACGTGTCTCAAATTCCAGTTCACCTTCTTGACCATTAATGTTCAGACCACAGTTTTCACCGAAATCGACTGTGATACCATAAGCCGTAGAGCCCCCATTCACCATGTGGTAAAATGCGCCTTGTCCTGATGGGTCGTAAAGACCAGCAATGTCAGATTCTCTTGGGGACACCTCTCCGTCTAAAGCGGCCTCGTCATCGTGACCATATACATCATCCGTGTAAACCATCACCTTAGACATTGTGTTGTCTTCAGGAGTAGTGTCTGAACTGCTGCCTGAAGTTAAAGTAGAACGCAAGATGTAGTTGCCTGTTGTAGATGGCTCCCATCCAGTAGCAATGTAGATTGTATCCTGTGAGTTTGCTGGGCAGTTAAGACCGTTTGCAAAAGAATAGACCGTAGGTATAGTCTCACTAACAGAAGCAAGTACCTCTCCTTCTTCAGAAAGAACTTCTACAAGCACTTCAACCGATTCTTGGTTTTCAGTTCCGTTGTTGCGGTAAAGAACTCCAGCAAGAACTCCACCGTCTGCCGCAGCAATTTTTTGCTCCATAGGTGTTACTCTGTATTCCCAAACATTATAGATATCACCATTTGTGAGTTGAATAATTGCAAGGTCATCAGCGTTCTCGTTTGAACTTACAACAACGTCATCGATGCCCCAGTAGTAATGGCTGTATCCATTTCCAACTTCAGGAGCCTGCAAGTATGAAAAACGAAACTGAACTGAATCGCTGTATGCAGCGACACAACTAACGTCAAGGGTGGTTGGAAGTGGGTTGGCAGAAGCTGAATTTGCAGCTTCGATAAACGACCCGTGACCATCGAACGTTGTCCAACTAACTCCACCGTCATTTGTTACATCAACATAAATAGGCGCGTAAGGATAACAGCAATAACGGAAGTATTGATCCCAACTTAAAATAACTGAACCGTTTTCAGTGAAGTCAACCATAGGGCTTGTTAATGAACCATCGGTGTCTTGAACACCCGTTGCAATAGGAGTATTCAAATAATCACAGTCAAAAATCATCCAACCATTGTCTGGCGTACCAGACTCTAAAGACCCAATGTTCGTTGAAAACTCTCCGCCTGGGTGAGCAACACCTGTTGCATCTCCGTTGTTGTAGAATCCTGTGTTGTCTGGACTAACCCAAATCCACAAAGAATCGTTTGCATTGTCGGATGCTGACCATGCTCCGTTGCCGTTGACACCGTCAAATCCGTTGGAGAAATCTTCAGAAAAAAGAATGTTGCCTCCCCCTCGTTGAGTAGAACGTTCCTGCTCGCCAGCAAGGAGTGAATTCGCTACTTCTGCTTGAGTCGCTGCTGTGATTGTGTGCTCAAATGAATGAAGAGTCTCCAGTCTTTGTGCAGAAGCAAATGCAAAAATGCAAAGAGCTCCAAGAGTTAAAGTCAAATGTTTCATATTCTCAGTAAGGATATTTAAGTAAAAAAATAATTTTGCAGCAAATTACGAATAAAAAAAGGGGCACACCACAATGGTCTGCCCCTTTCTTTTATGTCGTGTTGTCTTACTTCACCATGAGGCGATCAGTAGCACGCTCTCCATCAACAGATAGAGTATATGTGTAAACACCTGAAGCAAATTCAGAGGCATCAACAGAAATGCTGTTGTATCCTGGAGCTTGTGTGCCCATATCAGCAGAGTAAACAATCTTTCCTGCAATATCGCGAACTTCAAAAGTCACGTCAGACGCATTGTCTAAACGGAACTGAACACGGGTAACTGCATTTGTTGGATTGGGAAAGCTAGGGTACATCTGAAATCCTGTTGTACTTACGTTCTCCTCAGAGATTGTGTTAACAGCATTTGGATTTAGATTTAAACGCACCATAGGCACTTCATTCGTGTAATACCAGTCGTAAGCAGATCCTGTTCCGAATGGACCATAGATAAACGCAGTGTTGTCTGCAGTGAATTTCGATTCTCCGTACTGTACGTTAGATCCTCCATAGTGCTCAAAACCTGCACCCAACCAATCTCCAGCAGAGGCCATGAAGGGCTCGTCGAAGACAAATGTGTACCAAGTTGTAACCACCTCACCAACTGCATTTGTGTTTCCTTCAATTAGGTCAAACTCATCAGTTGATTGAAGAATACCTCCATACTGATCTGTAAGAAAAGCATCGTCAAATCCATCAAATAAGTGAGTAATCACAGATGTTCCTGCCTCGGAACCATCCATAATCGCTACATCAATAGCGTAAATAACCACATCGTCAACGATGTCGAAAAGAGAAACAGCAATGTAGTCATCTGTTCCTTCTCCAGGAGCAGCAGCTGTAGGAACTCCTTCATCACGTCCCCATGATAGGTCTGTAACTTCGAAAGACTGTGTTGCCATGTTGTTCTCAGCATTCTCGTCAACTTCATCTGCAGTAAGCATGTATTCTACAGTTACAGGACCCAATGCTGTAGGCATGTATGGTGCTCCCAGGGTGTCAGCAGTAGCGTACGCCAATGTGATGCCCTCTGAAGAAGCTGACGTACCGACAGCTGTTACTTCAAGTTGAACATTTGTTTGCTCGTTGTAACCAACATTGTAAACTTTCGCTGCAGCTGCTAAGTCAGCAGGAATTTGAGAAAGTGGCCAAGCTCCATACTCATAGTAACCTGAACGCTCATAATCCGTGTAGCTTAAGTAATTGTCTATGCGGGTGTCGTTTGCAGGTGTGTCATACACTTTAATGTCGTCAATCTCCCAGCTGTAACCCCAAGTTCCAGACCAACGGAAACGAAGGTAAACCGTCTCCTGTCCACCTGCAGCAGCAGTAATATCAAACTCTAAAAGAGATGGATTGTCTGTTTGGTCACTCGATCCATATCCAGGAAACACTTCTTTACGAGATGCAACAGTGTCAGTACCATAAACTACAATTCCAGATTCCTCATCCCAGCTATCAATCGCTGGCCAGTTGATTCCGTCCCGAGAGACTTCAATTAAACACTTCTCACTGTCGTCAGATGATCCGTTGTCATAGCAGCGGTAACGTGTCTCTAAAGAGATGCTCACGTAAGGATGATCTGCACAGTTAACAGGTGCCACTGTTTGGAACCATGAGTTCTCAACCCAGTTGGCATCGTAGTTTGCATCAGCTCCGAAAAGATCTGAGTCAAGCATGATTAATCCGTTAGCTGATGTTGTTGAATTCATCGGACTTGCTGCTGTTCCATCTCCGGATCCACCAGCCCAATTGTTGTATGGTCCTGAAGGACCATCCGTTGTACAAGAGAAATTGATGTCAATTTCTGCCCAAGGTGTTCCAACCTCGAGTGCACCATTGTCAAATGACCAGTCGCCGCAGTCGTCAACATTGCAGTCATGGCTCCAGAATACATCACGCGCAACTTGCACTGGTGTTTCTGAAGAAGTTATGCTTGACACTTGTGCGTCTTTAGCAGCTTGCACTGGCGTTTTTACCTGTGCATTAGCGATTGTTCCTAAGAACATCGCGGCAATTAAAAAGTATACTTGCTTCATATTGAGCGTTTTATGATTTTATTAGTCGGTTAACGTCGCAAATATAAAGCGGGAATGACTTTCAGCACGTGATTTATAGACACTTGCAAACACTTAAACGTGTTTTATTCTTCTATTTCATCTATGTAGTCAGCAACAGGTGGACAACTACACATAAGATTGCGGTCACCATAAGTGTCATTTACTCTTGCTACTGGGGCCCAAAACTTTCCTTTTCTCAATCCTACAACTGGGAAAGCTGCTTTTTCTCTTGAGTAAGGATGGGACCAAACAGTGGCTGTTGTTTCCTCTATCGTGTGAGGAGCCATCTTGACCACATTGTCAACTGCATCAACTTCTTGCAACTCTATAGATTTGATTTCTTCTCTGATGCTTAGCATCGCTTCTACAAACCGGTCCAATTCTTCAAGAGATTCACTCTCGGTGGGTTCAACCATCATCGTGCCTGACACAGGCCACGAAATTGTGGGCGCATGGAAACCATAATCGATGAGACGCTTTGCAATATCAATCACTTCCACCCCGCAAGATTTAAAAGATCTACAATCTATAATCATCTCATGGGCGACAGTGCTGTTTGTCCCTTGATATAGAATTTCGTAAGCTCCTTCCAGCTTCACTTTGAGGTAGTTCGCATTTAATATTGCAATCTCAGTCGCTTGAGTCGCCCCTTTTTCACCCAACATTTTAATGTATGCATAGGGGACTAGACCAATCAATGCACTTCCGAACGGAGCCGATGAGACTGCTGAAATTGAATCCGCATTGCCTTGATGCACAACAGAGTGCCCCGGTAGAAATTTAGTGAGGTGTTTCGCAACTCCAATTGGACCAACTCCTGGCCCTCCACCACCGTGTGGGATAGAAAACGTTTTGTGGAGATTGAGGTGACACACATCTGCTCCAATCATACCAGGACTGGTTAAACCCACCTGCGCATTCATATTTGCACCATCCATATAGACTTGGCCTCCATGAGCGTGCACCGTTTCAATAATTTCCAGAATCCTTTCCTCAAAAACACCATGAGTAGAAGGATAAGTAATCATCATCGAGTTTAAGTTTTCACTGTGTTTTACAGTGTTGGCTTTTAAGTCTTCGAGATCAATGTCACCATTTTCCATACAGCCCACCACCACAACTTTCAAACCCGCCATTGCAGCGCTTGCAGGATTCGTGCCGTGGGCGCTTGAAGGTATCAAACAGATGTTTCTGTGGCTTTCTCCTCTGCTCTTGTGGTAAGCATTGATAACGAGCATTCCTGCGTATTCTCCGTTGGCACCTGAATTCGGCTGGAGAGTTACGCTATCAAAACCTGTTATTTCCGCTAAGTCTGATTCGAGATTTTGTAAAATCTCTATCATTCCTTGAGCTTGAGTTGGAGGACAGAAGGGGTGGAGCTCCGCAAATTTGTACCAAGCGATAGGCAAAAGCTCCGTGGCAGCATTAAGCTTCATTGTACATGAACCAAGGGGAATCATGCCATGAACCAATGAGAAATCACGGTTCTCGAGAAGCTTGATATAACGCATCATCGCTGTTTCCGATCTGTGGGTATTAAAAACTGGGTGTTCTAAGTAGTCCACTTCGCGGTATAAAGTTCCGAAAAACATTCTGTCAACTTCGATCCCTCTCACAAGCGGGACTCCAAAAGCTGAACAGAGATTGGTCAAATCCTCAACATTTGTTCTTTCATTGAGAGATACGCCCACATGTTCACCATCGTTGAAATAGCGGATGTTAATCTTCAGTGCATTGCATCTGGCAATCAACGAATTCACTTCATCTTCTCCACCTTTTACTCTGATTTTAAGAGTGTCAAAATAGCTGGAGTTTACAACCTCCATCGAATCGTTAGAATTTAGAGCTGCCGCAAATGATTTCGTTCTTCGGTGAATCCTCTTTGCGATTTCACGCAATCCCATAGGACCATGGTATACGGCATACATAGAAGCCATTACGGCAAGCAAGGCTTGGGCGGTACAAATGTTTGATGTCGCTTTGCCGCGGCGAATATGTTGCTCTCGAGTTTGCAGAGCCATTCGAAGAGCGGGTCTACCGGTTCTATCTATACTTACTCCGATGATTCGGCCCGGGAAATTACGCTTGTAAATCTTATCTGCAGCAAAGAACGCTGCGTGGGGACCTCCATATCCCATGGGCACCCCAAATCTCTGTGACGACCCCACAACAACATCGGCACCCATGTCACCGGGGCTTTTGAGCATCAGGAGCGCCATTAAATCAGTAGCCATAACAACCTTAACATTGGAAGAATGGGCTTTTGCGATGAGCGCTTCGAGATCTTCAACTTCACCATTTGCATCGGGGTACTGAAGAAGGCACCCATAAACATCATCTGTGAAATCCCAATCAGAACGCGGTGCTTCTAAAATGACAATTCCAAGCGATTCCGCTCTGGTCTTCATCACATCAAATGTCTGAGGATACACCGCTTTGTCAACGATAAAGGTAGTCGCATCAGATTTTAATTGAGCGCGGGGGCGAACTGAGTACAACATTGCCATGGCTTCTGCGGCAGCAGTGCCTTCATCAAGCAGCGAAGCATTCGCCATTTCCTTTCCGGTTAAATCAACAACCACGGTTTGGAAATTTAAAAGAGCCTCTAACCTGCCTTGAGCAATCTCCGCTTGATATGGCGTGTAAGCAGTATACCAACCAGGATTCTCTAGGATATTTCTTCTGATTACACTTGGAACTTCAGTAGGATAATATCCCATTCCGATGTAATTCCTGTAAGTGACGTTTTTATCGGAAAGGTCGCTTACATGCTCTAAGTATTCACTTTCTGTAAGCGCACTGCTCAAATTGAGTGGCTTCCTCAACCTGATTTGATGAGGAATTGTTTTCTCAATTAGTTCATCAATTGAATTTAGACCTATAGCCGAAAGCATAGTCGTTTGGTCTTCTTGACGAGGACCCATGTGCCGTGAGGCGAAACTTCCTAATTTCATACGAGTAAATATGAAGATTGAAACAGCAAAAAAGAAAGTGCAAAGATATCTTTTATCACCTTTGCAGCATGCAAATTTTGAAGATTCTTGGATACAGTCACATCATTATTTCTGTAGGGGCTGGAACAACCGCTTATTTTAGTGCATTGTCACTTGGTTTAGAAGGGGGAGCGCGTGATGCTGCTTGTCTAATTTGTGCCTTTACAGGGCTTGGGTATACGGTTCAAAGATTCATTAAAACACAATTTTTTCCTCATTCTGCTCCTCAAGACAGAATCGCTTTCATGAATAAATATGGAAGACACTTAGTCGTGGGTTGGGTGGCGGTGTTAATTGCTGCGGTCAATATCGTCGAAGTCGAATTCTCTCATTCTTCAAATGCCTTGTTGGTCGCTCTCATCATTCTGAGCATGTCTTATGCCGTTGTCCCTCTTCGTGAAAAGCCTCATCTTAAGCTGCCTCTTGTGGCAAGTGTTTTTGCTCTAGCAACTGTGATTTACCCCGCTTGTCTTGCTGGATTGGAAGTCTCTGATATGACACCGACAATTGCAACGGTGTTGCTTGCAAGGCTCCTGTATGTCGCCGGGATTACCATTCCTTTTGATGTCCGAGATTTACACATAGATTCAACTAAAATGAAAACAATCCCCCAACAAATTGGTGAAAAACGGGCACTTCATCGGGCGATGATCTTTGTGCTTGTCTCGTCTATTTTGTGGGCGGGGCTGGTCACAATGGGAGGTGTTGACAAAGTCGTGGGGGTTAGTTTATGCATCCACTCTTGCATTTCTGTCGCCTTCGTCTCTCCCCTTTTTGTGAGACGAAATCGAAGTGAAATATATTACAGTCTTGTTCTTGATGGGTTACTCTCTTTTCCATTCGTAATTTTGCCTCTATGTTATCAACTATTCCAACAGTAGCCGATGCGCGTAAACTAGATGCCGCAGATCCGCTAAGCAGTTTTCGTGAAAAGTTCTTTGTTCCTCAACACAAGGGCAAGGATACCATGTACTTTACGGGGAATAGTCTGGGGCTGCAGCCTCGTTCAGCAGCTGAAGCTTTAAAAACTGAGCTAGACGATTGGGCTCAACATGGTGTCGACGGTCATTTTAATGCCCGAAATCCATGGATGCACTACCACGAACTCTTCTCAGAGTCACTCGCTTCGTTGGCTGGGGCGCTTCCCTCTGAAGTGGTAGCTATGAATGCTCTCACGGTGAATCTACACCTACTCCTTGTCAGCTTTTACAAGCCAGAAGGCATCCGAACAAAGATTCTATGTGAAGCGAAAGCTTTTCCCTCGGACCGCTATGCGTTGATAAGCCAAATCAACTTCCACAAGCTGAATCCCGATGAAAATCTCATTGAACTTTCGCCCCGTGAGGGAGAACATTGTCTAAGGGTAGAGGATATAGAACAAGCTATTTTCGATGCCGGTGACACACTTGCAACCGTGATGATTGGCGGGGTAAATTACTATACCGGACAGCTACACAACATTCAGAAAATCACTTCTGCAGCGAAGCAAGTTGGCGCCATGTGCGGATTTGATTTGGCCCACGGGATGGGAAATGTGCCCTTTGAACTTCACGACTGGGGTGTTGATTTTGCATGCTGGTGCAGTTACAAGTATATGAACTCTGGCCCTGGTGCCGTTAGCGGTGTGTTCGTACATGAAAGACATCACAACTCTGAAATCCCTCGATTTGAAGGTTGGTGGGGTCACGATAAGTCTTCCAGATTTAAAATGAATCCCAATTATGTAAGTATGGGAACTGTCGAATCTTGGCAACTTAGCAACGCTCCTGTCTTAAATATGGCTGTTCACAAAGCATCCCTCGAAATTTTTCAAGAAGCTGGAGGCATGACGGCATTGCGAGAGAGGTCCTTGCGGCTTACTGGATACCTTGAGAAAACTGTTCAGGCGACAGCGTCAACAACAGGAGCTAAATTAGAGATCATTACACCTGAAAATCCCTCTGAAAGGGGATGTCAACTTAGCATAGTTGCTCATGGACAAGGTCGCGAACTTTACGATAAATTATCTGACGCAGGGGTTGTGGTCGATTGGCGGGAACCCGCCGTAATTAGAATGGCACCTGTGCCGCTTTACAATTCTTTTGAAGATATTGCACAATTTGGACACATTCTGTCTGCATCTTTAAGTTAAGTTTTTAACACCTTACAATCGATCTACAACCTCAGAAATGGTTTAACCATATACCTGAGACAACTCTATCGCATTTATTGAGTGTATGTCGTTGTAAGAGAGATGAGTCGCTTGCGCTTAATCAAGCCACTCTATTTCGTGGCTCCAGTCCGCCTTGATTTTTATCTGAGAAGACATGATTTTAGCTGGTTCGGGTGTCTGCCATTTCCGCAGGTCAACTCCACCCCAAGTCCCATCCCCATCTGGGTCTCCTGTCCACTTTAGTTGATAGGTTCCTTGTGTTAGCTGTTTAAAAAAGACATCCTCACTGTTCTTCAGCATCTGTTTTTTTACCACGAGACCATTGGATGATATTAACTCAAGCCATCCATTTCTTTCTATTTTCACTCGCAATTCCCCCAAGCTTTCCTTGTCGAAAACACTCCATTTAAAACGAGCAGTATCTGAGATTTGGACACCACCATATCCAACAACTCCTCCAGACAAAATGCTTAATTCAAACAAACTTCCCCTAGTAAAATCTCCTTCTAGGACAATCTTAAATGGGTCAACTTCATCGATATAAACTGAGTCTAAGACCATCTTTATACTGTCTGATTTTGTGACATTAAACAAAGAATCAACAAAACTATCTATAGGTCTAGAAAAGATAAACTCTGCATTCTTTGAGGAAACGATTTTTCCTTCTGGCCCCTTCACTTCCTTCAACGATTCCACCTGAATCATTTCTATTTCGTTGATGTTTAACGTATCATTTCCACTCCAAATAACATCGAACGAATTCTCTTGCGCAAACACCCACAAATTGTCGTTTTTATAAAAAAACTCGTTGCCTCCAACTTCAATCTGATCTGTCAAGTTAATCGGCCCGCTTAGAACAACATTCACCAGCCCAAGGGAATCCTTCGAGCTTTTTACAAAATATTTCACCGCTTGTTCAAGAGTCGATTGCATTCTAAGTGGCTCTTCTAAAACCACATCACCATTGACAACTACAACGTCTTGAAAAATAGCCAACCCCTCACCTGGAGTCCAAACATAATTCCTGTCAGAATCATCTACAGCCATGATTTTATATCGTCCCGAGGGAAGATAATTGAGGCAAAACATACCTTCATCATTTGTGGTACTTACGAATTTGGGCTTCTCGCCATGAAATATTGAATCCGGTGAAACGTTAAAATCATACATAAAAACTCTCACTCCTGATTTTGGCTGTGCGGTGAATACATCAACAACATAACCACTTAGTGACAACGTGTCTAAATCATCGCCTGTTGAAAAAGCATGAATAAAATTTTCTACGGCGTTCCCTTCTCTTATATCTGAAACCGCATCACCGAATTGAAACACATAGGTCCTGTCAGTTTGCAATTCGTCATTCCAAACAAAGTTGACGGTTTTTCCTTTCATGGACCATTGTAATCCTTGAGGAAGAAGAGGCGAAACCAGCAATTGACTGTTGAGTGATTTAACATTCACGTACTCATCGAATGTAACAGAGATACCACCTCCTGCCTCACCAATGACATTCGTTGCATTGGGTTTGGGAGATATTTGTAAAATAATTGGAGCCTCTTCATCGACAACACCTCCCGAAGGGGTTCCAACTTGTGCGCAAGCAACTGCGGTGATAGAGACAAGAAAGGCTTGCATGAGCACGAGTATGTCTTCCGATAATTTCATTACTTTTTAGCAAATATAATAACTCCCTCACATTACGCATGGCCTTTGGCTAAGCAAGTGCAAGAACTACAGCCCCCAAAACAAATCTGCCTCTTAACTCTAGAATCTCTCGGCATTCCCTCAACGTAGCTCCTGTGGTTAAAACATCGTCAACGAGAATTACAGGGGCCATGTTGCTTTTGTTTATGCGTTTGTTAAAACCATAAGTCTTTTTTAAAGCGTGGGACCTATCCTGTCGATTTGAACCTGTTAGGGAAGTTCCATGTTTGATGCGAACAAGACCCGCGGAATCAACCCCAACTCCCCAAACCTCACTCAGCCCAGCTGCAAACCGTTCAGCCTGATTGAAGCCACGCAGAAGTTTGCGTTTGGGGTGAATTGGAACTGGCACCAAGACAACATTGTCTGGCGGTGCATCCCAACGCTCAGCAATCCAGTTTCCAAGCTTCTTCACCAACATAGGGTCTCCGCCGTATTTGCATTTGTGAACTATGGTCCTGGCGCATCCATCGTCTAAGCGAAACCCCACTGCAGACCAAATACAGTTCATTCTTTCCTTAAACAAAGTGCTACTCACTATACCTGGTTCAAACACGCCCCAATTCATGACACAGAAACCACAAGACCCCGCTACATGTCCGTAATACGTGATCGGTACACCACAACTCATGCATGTATGCGGAACAAAACCCTCAAGCAATGCGTGACCTAAATAATTACACAAGTTTTTCATTAGGAATGCAAGAAAATAAACATCTACATTCGAAAACATGATCTTTCATATTCGTTCATCTTAAACCTGTAGATGTTAGGTTTGCAATGTGAAGTTTGGGAAAATCGATGTAAAGGAAGAGCCTAATCGGCTCAATGAAATCAGCTGGAAGCTACCGCAAGCAAGTGTTGAATGGAACGCTAATCTCGAAAATTCTGGAATTGAGAAACGCGCTCCGAATACACAACCTCTAGTTAGAACAGGTGGGACGATGTGGACAGTGAGGTCTTGGCGGGGAAAGGTCTATCCTCAAAAGGACCCCATGAGGACCTGGGCCAAGCACTATGGGAGGCAGTTTAGCTCACTAGAATTTAACGCTACACATTATAGGATTTATCCACCTGAAAAAATGAGTTTATGGGCAAAAGAGATGCCTGAAGATTTTGTTTTTTGTCCAAAATTTCCTGCTTTAATATCTCACTACAGAAGATTTAACAATTGCGAAGGACCAACTGATGATTTCATTTCTGGACTCGTGGCTTTAGGGGATAAACTTGGCCCCACTTTTCTTCAACTTCCGCCACATTTTGCTCCCAAACACAGCAGCAAGCTAATTCCATATCTGAACAATTGGCCACGCGACTTGAAAATGGCAATCGAGTTCAGGCATGCTGACTGGTTTGCTGGCGGAAGGGAGGCAGAGCTGGTTTGGAAACTCATGGCTCAACTCGGAATCGGTGCTGTGATAAGTGATACTGCTGGCCGCAGAGACGCACTACATATGCGCTTTACCGCTCCTTTTTTAATCGTCAGGTTTGGCGGGTATGACGGCCATGTCAGCGACGAAAAGAGGCTGCGCTTGTGGGCTGAAAAAATAAACGACTTCAACAAAGATGGGGTCTATCTAGAATCATTTGATTTTCTAGTTCACACCACTGACAGCATCCACACACCTGAATCATGCATTTTGTTTGCAAACATTATAAAAGAAGTTTGCGGAATAGATGTTAAAGTTCCTGCATTAATTTCTTAGCCGTGACACTTTTTAAACTTCTTTCCAGAACCACAAGGACACGGTGAGTTCGGCTGCACTTTCTTTTCAGAACGAATCGGGTCAACCGGCTTGGGTCGAGGTGGAGCCTGTGGTCGACCGGCTTGCCCTGGAGAAATCATAGAGTCTCTTGCTGCAAAATTTTGTTGGGCAATGTTGTCTACACCAGCCTTAGATGTTTTTCCTAATGGAGCCGCTTCGACTTTCTTAGCTTGGCGCAAGGGTTGATCTCCTGCATTTGAAGGAATTGTACACTTCATTAAGAAGGAAGCGACCTCTGCATTGACCTTTTGCACCATTTGCTTAAACAGCTCGTACGACTCGAATTTGTAAATGAGAAGCGGGTCTTTTTGTTCGTGCCTAGCATGCTGAACATTGTTTCGCAAATCATCCATAGCTCTAAGATGCTCCTTCCAATGCAAGTCAATTACTGCAAGAACCACTTGTTTTTCAAGTGACTTCATCACACTTACAGCCTTGGTTGCAACACTGTCATCAATGTCTGCGCTTACCTGAATGGTCTTGAGTCCGTCAGAAAACGGGACCAGTATGCTTTTAAAATCGTTTGACTCATCATCATGGACACGCTGAATGACTGGATGAGCTCTGCTTGCTAAATCTTCGATCTTCGATCTGTAACTCTCTTCAGATTTAGAATAACACAGGTACACCAAATCATCTGTCTTGGCCGCAAGGAACTCCTTTTCTAAAACAGGAGCTTCCATACCTAGGTTTGACAACATGGCCAAACGAAAATTTTCGTAGTCCTTAGAATCATGCGTCGCATCCACATTTCCCTCAACAAGTTCGAAGAACATGTTCGCAATGTCCGTTCTAATTCTATCGCCATAGAGCGCATTTCTTCGAAGCTTATAAATCACTTCGCGCTGGGCATTCATCACATCGTCGTATTCAAGAAGCCTCTTTCGAATCCCAAAGTTGTTTTCCTCAACTTTCGTTTGGGCTCTTTCTATCGACTTTGAAATCATTTTATGCTGAATAACTTCTCCATCCTGGTGACCCATCCTGTCCATCATCTTTGCAACACGGTCCGATCCGAATAAACGCATCAAATCATCTTCCAAGGAAGCATAAAATTGAGAAGATCCTGGATCTCCTTGACGACCTGCACGACCACGAAGCTGTCTATCTACTCTGCGAGAATCATGTCTTTCAGTTCCTATAATGGCAAGACCTCCAGCTTCTTTCACTTCTTTCGTTAACTTAATGTCGGTACCACGTCCAGCCATATTTGTCGCGATCGTAATCGTTCCCGCCTGACCTGCTCTGGTAACTACCTCCGCTTCTTGCTGGTGTCTCTTCGCATTAAGAACCTGGTGATCTAAGCCTTGTCTATCTAACATCCTGGACAGCAATTCCGAAACTTCAACTGTCGTTGTTCCAACAAGGACTGGTCTACCTGACTTGCTGAGTTCAGCGATCTGCTCGATGGCAGCATTGTATTTCTCGCGCTTTGTCTTATAAACCAAATCCTCCCTGTCATCTCGAGCAATAGGCCTGTTTGTGGGAATGACCTTAACATCCAATTTATAGATGTCCCAAAACTCTCCTGCTTCAGTTTCCGCAGTTCCAGTCATGCCAGCAAGCTTGTGGTACATTCTGAAGAAATTCTGGAGAGTCACCGTCGCGTATGTTTGAGTCGCAGCCTCAATTTTTACGTTTTCTTTCGCTTCAATCGCTTGATGCAAACCATCAGAGTATCGCCTCCCGTCCATAATACGACCGGTCTGTTCATCGACAATTTTCACCTTGTTTTCCATGATGACGTACTCGATGTCCTTCTCGAACAAAGTATAAGCTTTAAGCAGCTGATTCATAGAGTGAATGCGTGCAGATTTTACACCGTAATCCTGCATTACCTCTTGCTTCATAGCTAATTTTTCTTCATCGTTAGAATCCAAATTGTCTAAGGCTACGAGTTCTGTTGCAATGTCCGGCATGGTAAAAAACGCATCATCTTCCATTCCCTGAGTCAGATACAAGATCCCTTTCTCAGAAAGCTCAATTTGGTTTTGCTTCTCATCAATCACAAAAAACAACTCCTCATCTGCTTTGTGCATCTCACGCTGATTGTCTGCCAAGTAAAATGACTCTACTTTCAGCATGCGCTGTCGCATCCCTTCATTGCTGAGGAATTTAATGATGGGCTTCGACTTGGGGAGGCCTCTAAAAGCTCGGTAAAGGGCAAGTCCAGCCGCTTCACTTTCTTCTTTTGAGAGTCCATCGGTGAGAAGCTTCTTCGCCTCAGTGAGAAACCCTTGCACTGCTTTTTGCTGAACTTGAATCAGCTTAACAACCATGGGTTTTAGGGATTCAAACTCTTGTTCGTCACCTTTCGGCGTAGGTCCGCTAATAATAAGTGGCGTTCTCGCCTCGTCAATCAGAACAGAATCCACCTCGTCAACAATTGCATAATGGTGGCGCCTCTGGACTAACATATCCGGGTTCTTGGCCATGTTGTCCCGCAGGTAATCAAATCCAAACTCATTGTTCGTCCCAAATGTGATGTCACATTTATAAGCCTCTCTGCGAGACTCACTGTTAGGCTGATGTTTGTCAATACAATCTACCGTAAGGCCGTGAAATTCGTACAATGGACCCATCCATTCAGAGTCACGCTTCGCCAAGTAATCGTTTACTGTCACAAGGTGAACTCCCCTTCCTGTGAGGGCATTCAAAAATACCGGCAAAGTCGCTACTAGGGTTTTACCTTCACCGGTGTGCATTTCCGCTACGCTACCTCTGTGAAGGGCTACTCCACCAACAAGTTGCACATCGTAGTGAACCATCTCCCAGGTCACATCTGACCCGGCTGCTTTCCATGTGTTCGACCAAAATGCTTTCTCTCCCTCGACCCTCACCATCTCTCTTTTTGCAGCTATGTCCTTGTCGAACTGCAGTGCAGTAACCTCAATCTCTCCTTCTGCTGTGAATCTTTTCGCTGTTTCTTTCACGAGCGCAAAAGCCTCGGGTAAAATTTCAACAAGCACAACTTCAAGTGCTTCATTAATTGACAACTCTAAGGTGTCGATTCTTTCAAAAACTGCTTCTTTAGCGTCGAGATCTGACTCGGGCATGTTGGCTGCTTCTATTTTTAAATCGTTAATCTCACCTTGCAAATCTGCAATGTGGTCATTGATTCTTGCTCGCAGATCTGTAGATTTCAATCTAAGTTCATCGGCGCTGAGGTGTAAGAGGGACTTTTCAGCCAACAAAATATCATCAACAACGGGCTGAATTTCCTTCAGGTCGCTGGATGACTTATCTCCTAGAAATATTTTTAAAAGACCTTTAAGCATTGTGCAAAAGTACGCATTCAGTGTTCCTTAAATTAAGTCCATTTCATGAATGCTTTTTGAACTCAAAAAATCATACCACAAAAGTGTCATTTTTCCATAAAATTTACAAAACATCATCAATTTACAACCCCTGTATCGTTAGTAAACACAAGTGTTGTGCATGGTTATTAACATATGTGTTGAGAACTACATAGTAAAGTGGGCTCAATGACCTTGCAAAAGTGGTGGTCTAGATTGTTTCTTTGAGACGTTGGTTTAAAATTACGATTTCACAAAAGACATGGACGCATCTACTTCTAAAATAAACGAGCTCGAGAACGAGACAAAAAGTGCCTTAAATGCACAAACAGCTATAAATGAGGTCTTGCCCGAAAACACATCTGTGGAAGAGCCTATTTTAATAGAAAATCCCAAACGGTTTGTCTTGTTCCCAATTCAGCACGACGATATCTGGGCTGAGTATAAAAAGCAAGAAGCAAGCATTTGGACCGCTGAAGAAATTGATCTTTCCGCTGACTTAACAGATTGGTCTGACAAGCTGAACGATGATGAACGGTTTTTTATCAAAAACGTTCTGGCTTTCTTTGCCGCTTCTGACGGGATTGTAAATGAGAACATCGCGGAGAATTTCGTGCAAGAGGTTCAGTATACAGAAGCTAAGTTTTTCTATGGATTCCAGATTATGATGGAAAACATCCACTCTGAAACTTACTCTTTACTCATTGACACTTACATCCAAGACACAAAAGAAAAAGATCATTTATTCAACGCAATTGAAACTCTCCCTTTTGTTAAGGCAAAGGCGGAGTGGGCTATGCGCTGGATCGACAATGGAAGTTTTGCTGAACGATTAATTGCATTTGCTGCGGTTGAAGGCATCTTTTTTAGCGGAAGTTTTTGTTCAATATTTTGGCTTAAAAAGAGAGGCCTTATGCCTGGACTTACGTTCTCAAACGAACTCATTTCTAGAGACGAGGGGATGCACTGCGACTTTGCTTGTCTTCTTTACAACAACCATCTTGTAAATAAGCTACCTAAGAAAACAGTCCAGCAAATCATTGTGGATGCAGTGAACATGGAGAAGGAATTTGTGACTGAAGCTCTTCCTGTGAGACTGATCGGAATGAACGCCGATTTGATGCAACAATACATTGAATTTGTTGCGGATAGATTGCTCGTAGAACTCGGAAACGAAAAAGTATACAACGCGACAAACCCATTTGACTTTATGGATATGATTTCACTTCAAGGAAAAACAAACTTCTTTGAAAAAAGAGTTGGAGAATACCAGAAGTCTGGCGTGATGAACCATGGTTCTGAAGACAGCAAAAGCTTCAACATGGACGCGGACTTCTAAAGACACAACCCACTCATTATCCTACCTGAACCACCCCTAAGATATTTGCCATGTACGTAGTTAAACGCGACGGAAGACGTGAACTTGTTCAATTTGACAAGATAACAGCCAGAATAAAAAAACTGTGTTATAGCCTTCACGAATCCGTGGATCCTCAACGTATCGCTATGCGAGTTATCGAGGGTGTTTACGACGGCGTGACCACAACGGAACTTGACAACCTTGCTGCAGAGGTCGCCGCAACAAGTGCTGTTACTCACCCTGACTATGCCAGTCTTGCTAGCCGAATTGCTGTAAGCAACTTACACAAGGCAACTAAAAAATCTTTTGCGGAGACAATCGGTGAACTTTACAACTATGTTGACCCTGTAACTGGTGAACCTGCAAGCTTAATTGCTGAAGATGTCCATGAAATCATCCAAGAAAATGCAGAATACTTGGATTCACAGATTATCTACGACAGAGACTTCAGCTACGACTTTTTTGGGTTTAAAACACTAGAGCGTTCATACTTGTTAAAGATGAACGGAGCTATTTCCGAAAGGCCACAGCAGATGCTTATGAGAGTAAGTGTAGGAATTCACAAAGATGATCTTGAATCTGTTGTAAGCACCTACCACATGTTAAGTGAGGGGTGGTTTACCCATGCCACACCTACACTGTTTAACTCTGGCACGCCCAAACCTCAGATGTCGAGCTGTTTCCTTTTAACAATGAAAGAAGACAGTATTTCGGGGATCTACGATACACTAAAGCAATGTGCTAAGATTTCTCAAAGTGCTGGAGGCATAGGTTTAGCGATGCACAACATTCGAGCTAAGGGATCATATATCAAAGGAACAAATGGCACATCGAATGGCATCGTTCCAATGTTGAGAGTGTTTAATGATACTGCTCGATATGTTGACCAAGGTGGTGGCAGACGAAAAGGTTCTTTTGCCATGTACTTGGAACCTTGGCACGCTGATGTCTTTGATTTCATCGAGATGAGAAAGAACCATGGAAAAGAAGAGCAGAGAGCGAGAGATCTCTTTTACGCTCTTTGGATTCCAGATTTGTTTATGAGGAGAGTCGAAGAGAACGGCGAGTGGACGTTAATGTGCCCGAACGAATGTCCAGGACTTCCTGAAGCACATAGCGCTGATTTTGATGCTCTTTACATTAAATATGAAAAAGAAGGGAAGGGAAGAAAGACGATAAAAGCTCAAGATCTTTGGTTTAAGATATTAGAAAGCCAAGTTGAGACTGGCACCCCGTATATGTTGTTCAAGGATGCGGCTAACGCGAAATCCAACCAAAAGAACTTGGGAACAATCCGTTCGTCAAATCTCTGCACTGAAATCATCGAGTATACAGCACCTGATGAAGTTGCTGTTTGCAATCTCGCCTCAATTGCTCTGCCTAAGTTTGTCAAGTCTGATGGGACATTTGACCATGAAAAATTATTTGAGATCACGTATCAAACGACGAAAAATCTCAACCGCATTATCGACAGAAATTACTACCCCGTCATTGAGGCACGCAATTCTAATATGCGCCACCGACCTATCGGGATTGGTATTCAGGGATTGGCAGACGTGTTTATTTTAATGCGACACGCGTTTGACTCTGAAGAAGCTCGAAAGCTGAACAAAGAAATTTTTGAAACGCTTTACTATGCCTCATGCACAGCCTCGAAAGACATGGCTAAAATCGATGGGGCTTACGAAACTTTTAAAGGCTCACCAGCTTCAAAAGGGATTCTGCAGTACGACATGTGGAATGTAACACCCTCAAATCGCTGGGAGTGGGATGTGCTTAAAGAGGAGATTGGCAAACACGGAATGCGCAACTCTTTGTTAATCGCACCAATGCCAACAGCATCCACAGCCCAGATTTTAGGAAACAACGAATGTTTCGAGCCTTATACTTCAAACATCTATACTCGACGGGTATTGTCTGGCGAGTTTATCGTTGTTAACAAGCATCTTCTTCGCGATTTAGTCAAGCTTGATCTGTGGGATGATGACATGAAAAATCGCCTGATTGCAGCCAATGGATCAGTCCAAAACATTGATGAAATCCCTGACAACATTAAGTTGCTGTACAGAACTGCCTGGGAAATTTCTCAGCGTTCAATTATTGATATGGCAGCAGATCGTGGGGCTTACATCTGTCAGTCACAGTCTCTGAATATTTTCATGGAAAATGTGACAAATTCAAAGCTCACCTCCATGCACTTTCACGCTTGGAAAAGTGGACTTAAAACAGGGATGTATTACCTTAGAACGAAGGCTGCCGCTGATGCAATTAAGTTTACGGTTGACAAAAAGTACAAGACGAAAGACGCTCCCAAAGCACCTCAATTTACCCAAGAGGAAGCCATTGAAATGTGCAGCATAGAAAATGGTGACGACTGCGACATGTGTGGTAGCTAAGAAGAATGAAAGAAGAGCAACAGTTAGCTCTTCGATGCTAGCAGAGTTCTAAAGTCTACAAGTATCAAAGCGAATCCTAAAATAATGTGAATGGGCTGTGCATATGCAGGGAATCCCAGTTTTGTGAAGATCACCCCCGTTAAGGTCTGGCCTATTAAGATGGCTATGGCAATCTGAGCATAGTGCTTAAGATTCTTGTTTTTTAACATTGGGATGGCCCACACCATGTGAGTTGCAATGATGACCCAAACCGCGGAGCGGTGGAAAACCCACCAACCTGGCAACCCGGCAATCAAGTTCTCTCGAGATACATTTGACTCTAACGCAATGTCAACTGCCTCACGTACCTGAGTACCCAACACCAATTGCATAAAAGCAATCACAAGTGAGAGGGAAATCCAGATTCTAGTTGCTTTTCTAACCTGAAATTTTGTCCCATCGAGGTGATGGATCAATCCCACAAGGAAAACCAGAATAGCCAACGCACTGACCATGTGAATGGTGATTGAAAACGGGATCAAGTTCCCTTCTACAACTAGTTTTCCAAGCCAAGAAACGAACAAAACAGATGCCAAGGTTGCTGACGCTAAAATGATCGGTATTTTTCTTCTAGACTTGATCGAAAGAACAAAGAGCAACAGGATCGGAATTCCAGACAGAGCTCCAATCAAACGGTTAAAGTATTCTATCCATGTATGTACAGCATTAAACTCGGCATAATCGTGCTTGGCATACGGCTCCCAATCGGAGCTTACAAATTTCTCTCCAAATGACACATGATTTTCTGTTGACACCCACAATGTATCACGCTCTATGACCATTGCCCCTTCAGAATACTCAACACCAGTTGACCATTTTATCTGCTCTTCAGAAGTAGGAGGTATAAGCAGTCCAAAACATTTAGGCCAGTCAGGACAACCCATACCAGAGCCTGTCATTCTAACTACAGATCCTGCCAGAACAACTAAATAAACCAGAACAAATGCTATATTGGCTATGCGTTTCAATTTGCGGCACTCGGCGCGTAATTGGTGACCAAAACTGAGGATACACCATAAAGTTTTCCATCAGCAATGTTGTTCACCGCAGATGTCAGAGATGCAACAGTTTCAATCTTAGGGTCGTACTCAATTGTGGCAAAATCCAAGTCTCTGTCACCCTCAAAATTTACCGTAACATTTGAAACGCCTTTTTGTTCTAAAAGCTCTTTTTTTATTTTCGAAACACAACCTACCTCACACATCATTCCTGTGATTTCTAGTCTTGCCGTTGTTTTATTCAGCTCCCCTACTTCATTGACTTCGGTCACTACGCAATCATGAACTTGACTTTTTGTCTCACATCCCGTTGATATAAAAACAGAAATTACTGCAGCAATTGTAATCAGTGTTGAAATCTTATTCATGATACAAATGTAGTGGTGAATTACGGATACAAGGTTGACTTACATTTGCCAAACTGTGCAAAAACAAAAATCGAAAATAGTTATCTGGGGCGCTCTGCTGCTCTTGGCATTCATTTGGGGAAGCTCCTTTATTTTAATGAAGATGGCAATTTTTGACTCCTCCGGGGACATGGTTTACACGCCACTAGAGGTCGCTGCCTTGCGAATCGCTATTGCTGGAATCGTGCTTTTGCCAATTTCTATCAAGTATTTAAAATCAATAAAACGATCTCAAGTATTGTCACTTTTGGCCATTGGAACCCTCGGAAATCTAATCCCGGCATACCTCTTTACCTCGGCTGTAAGCTCAATACCATCTGCAATCGCCGGGATGCTCAATGCGCTTACACCCTTGTTTACAATGATTGTTGCGGCGGCGGTGTTTAAAACTGTTGTCACTCGGCTGCAAATTTCAGGGCTTTCGTTAGGCTTTATCGGTGCATTGCTTCTTGCAGGCGGAGACCTGGCAACAAACAACGTAAGTGTCGATATTGAATGGTGGGCTTGCGGCAGGGTAGCATTAGCAACTTTGTGTTATGGGTTTAGTGTCAATATTTTGAAAAATAAACTTGAAGGCGTACCCTCTACAGTCATTGCTTCAATTGCATTGTTAATGGTTCTCCCTCCTGCGGTTTTAGTCCTCTTAAACTCGAATGTATACCATACATTTACTGAGAATCCTCACGGAGGAGATGGAATGATTGCAGTCGTTGTTCTTGCTGCCATTGGGACCGCTGGTGCGCTGATTATCTTTAACACGTTAATCAAGTGGACCAATGCCTTAACAGCAAGTTCCGTTACCTACATCATTCCAGTATTTGCTGCAATGTGGGGGCTGATGGATGGAGAGAATTTGACAATCGTACACCTTGCAGGTGGAGTGGTTATATTGCTCGGTGTCGCTATAGTCAATGGAGTAGGGAATAAAAAAGTTGCGATTTTCGAGTGAAAGCCGTATCTTTGCGCCCCCTTTAAATACAATTCTGAAGGGTAAAATTAATTTCCATGTATGCAATCGTAGAGATAGCAGGGCACCAGTACAAGGTACAGAAAGACCAACAGGTTTTCGTAAACCGCCTAGATGCTAAGGAAGGAGCGACGATTAAATTCGATCGCGTTCTCCTTACAGACAAGGCCGGTGACGTAACAGTTGGCGCCCCCGCTATAAACGGCCTAGCCGTTCATGCCACCATTGAGAGGCATTTAAAAGGAGACAAAGTTCTTGTCTTTAAGAAAAAACGTCGTAAAGGATATCAGAAACTTAACGGTTTCCGTCCTTACCTGACTGAAATTCGTATTACGGATATCAAGAAGGCGGCAGCTAAGACAGCAGCTCCTAAAAAAGAAGCAGCGGAAACCAAAGCTAAAAAAGAAGCGTAATCGGCGAATAGCCGAAAAACTCATATATCATGGCACATAAAAAAGGTGTAGGTAGTTCGAAAAACGGACGTGAGTCACAGTCGAAAAGACTTGGCGTAAAAATCTTCGGTGGTCAATTTTGTATCGCAGGCAACATTATAGTTCGTCAACGCGGAACAGCACACCATCCAGGTACCAATGTAGGAATCGGTAAGGATCACACCTTATACGCCCTGTCAGACGGATTCGTAGAATTTCGCAAGAAACGTAACAATCGCTCCTTCGTATCCGTAGTTTCTGCGGGAGGCGAAGCGTAATAGGAATCAATTCCTAAATAACTCTTTAGGACTCCCGTCCCCTTTTCGGGGCGGGAGTTTTTTTATTTAAATTTTACCACTATTCCGGCAACTTTGCCCGAAATTAGACTTTATATATGCTTACTCTTACCAACTTACGTGAAAGACGCGACAGCGTCATTGCTTGTCTTGCAAAACGTGGCATCGATGCTACGGAAAATGTAGACCGCATCCTCTCGCTCGATCTAGAACGGAGGGGGATTCAAAAGGAATTAGATGACACCTTGGCACAAAGCAATCTGTTGAGCCGTCAAATCGGAGAGCTAATGAAAGCAGGTAAGCGAGAAGAGGCCGAAGCAATAAAGAATGAGACCTCAGGCTTAAAAATGCTCTCTTCAGAGCTTAAAGAAAAAATGTCTGAACTTGAAATGGAGGTACATAACATCCTTTCTCACCTGCCAAACACCCCTTGTGACCTAGTCGTTGCTGGAAAATCCGAAGAGGACAACGAAGTAATATACAGCTGGGGTGATCTCCCTGATTTAGGGGAATACAACAAACCACATTGGGATATCGCAAAAGAAAAAGACTTGATCGATTTTGATTTGGGAGCGAAAGTAACTGGAGCAGGGTTTCCTTTTTACAAAGGAAAAGGTGCTAAGTTACAGCGCGGATTAATTAGGTTTTTCTTGGAAAAAGCTGATGATGCCGGATATACCGAGTACATCCCACCACTCATGATAAACGCTGAAAGTGGGTTTGGAACTGGTCAGTTGCCTGACAAAGAAGGTCAGATGTACCACATGCCTGAGGATGATTTATACATGATTCCAACAGCCGAAGTACCACTCACAAATATATTTCGTGATACATTACAAAATGCTTCAGACTTGCCAATAAAACTATGCGGTTACACGCCGTGCTTCCGACGTGAAGCTGGAAGTTATGGAAAGCATGTAAGAGGACTTAACCGTCTCCATCAGTTTGACAAGGTTGAAATCGTACAAATCCAACATCCTGAAAAGTCAGCCGAAACCCTGGATTCTATGGTGTCTCATGTTAAAGGTCTACTCGAAGCTTTAGAGCTTCCGTATAGAGTGTTGAGGCTGTGCGCAGGTGACTTGGGATTCACTGCTGCGATGACGTATGACTTTGAAGTTTGGAGTGCTGCACAAGAACGATGGCTAGAGGTTAGTTCAGTGTCAAATTTTGAGACATTCCAAGCGAATAGACTGAAGTGTAGGTTTAAAGATTCCGATGGGAAAAACCAACTGGTACATACATTAAACGGCTCTGCACTTGCGCTACCTAGAATAGTCGCAGCGCTCCTTGAAAATCATCAGGATGCCGAAGGAGTTAAGATTCCTAAAGCGATCGTGCCATTCCTCGGATTCGACCGAATTTAAAATTCATTACATGAAAAATACCCTACACATCATCATGTTGGCCGTCGGTTTGATGGGCTTGCTGTCAGGGTGTAGTCCAGATAAAACCAAGGTTTCTTTACAGACTGCTTTTGACGAGTTACAGGAAATGAATGGTCGTCTCAGTGATGTCCCGCTTGATTCAATCAATGCTGTGAGAAACCGATTGCTCGAGGCAAAACAAGAATTGATTTGGCTAGGTGCTGACAGCAATGTTGTCTTTGTGAAATTAGATGCCGTTGTCATTGAGGAGCTGTCAAAAGCAAATCGTTATCTCAAGGACTCGCCCAACAGATTTGCGGGCATCTTTCAGGAAATCGAGCGATGTAAAATACAGGTTGTGGGATTAATCGATGTGATTGAGTCCGACGCGGAAATGGATGCGTTAGGAGATTCTATTGATGATCTTTACATCACAAGAAATGCAGAAATTGAATGCGAAGCTATTTTAAAACTGAACGATGTTGTTACAGAAACACTGAGGCTTGCTCGATTGGGCTTAGAAACTGATTCGTCATCTTGGACATCAATTGACAGCTTGTTACAAGTAAAAAGAGGACAGTGGGCAAGAGGTGTTGCGGAAAATGGTGAATCGATATGAGAGGCTTTATTTATATACTCACCTTCTGTCTTCTCGGATGTTGCTTTCCGAAAAAAGTGCATTCGCAAACCGACCTCGAACTCGCTGAATTCTATTACAACGAGGGGAGTTTTGAACAGGCAAAATTGTACCTCGTAGAAATCTACAAAAAAAACAAGACGAACGCAATTTATCAGATGTATTACAAATCTCTCCTGGCAATGGAGGATTTAGAGGCTGCTGAAAAATTAATAAAGGCCAAAATCCGCCGCACTCATAAAAACAGTCAAGCAAACGTGTATGTAGATTTAGGGTCTCTTTATGTCACCTTTGCCATGAATGAGGAGGCACGATCTGCATTCGACAAAGCCCTTGACCTCCTTCAGCCAGGCAGAAGTCAAGCCGTAAGATTGGCGAATGCTTTCATTAAATTGGATGAATTGGATCTGGCATATGCGACGTACAAAAAAGCGCAAGACCTGGGAACCACAAATTTTCACTACGAATTCGCAAACCTCCAAGGAATGAGACGCGATTTTGAGGGGATGGTAGAAAGCTTTTTAGAACTTTTACATACCAAACCCAATTACCTGCCTACAGTTCAAAACAGCTTAAATCGGAACCTGAGATTGCAAAGTGAACCTGACAATGGCGAACTGGTGAGATTGGGTCTTTTGCGTGCCGCTAAAAAATACCCTGAGGACAATGTCTATCCGGAAATGCTTGTGTGGCATTTTACACAAATAAAAGATTTCGCATCGGCATTTATTCATGCAAGAGCCATCGATTTAAGACTGGGGGGGATTGGCCTAGGTGTAATGGAACTGGGAAACACTTCAGCAGCAAACAAAGATTTACAAACCGCTGTGGATTGCTTCAGCTACATAGCTGACAAGGGTGAGGATACACCTTATTTCTATATTGCACGAAACGAAATTCTGCAGATTAGATTCATCGATTTAACATCTCAAATACCTCTTAACATTGAGGAAATTGAATTGCTTGAAGAAGACTATGCCTCAACCATCATGGAGCTCGGCGTGAAGACTGAGACCGCTATTTTACTGAAAGATCAATCACACATTCTGGCCTTTTTTCTGGACCGGGGAGAAGAAGCAATCCAAGTGATGGAGAAAGCACTAGCCATTGTTGGTTTAAATGAACGAATCGCGGCCGCCTGCAAGTTGGAACTCGGAGATATTTATGTTTTTGAGAATTTGGTTTGGGATGCATCGCTCCTTTTTTCTCAAGTTATACTTGATTTTAAAGATGATCCTGTGGGACACGAAGCAAAGTATAGAAATGCACGGATCAGCTATTTTACTGGCGATTTTGCTTGGGCACAAACCCAACTGGATGCTTTAAAAGCTTCAACATCAAAACTCATATCCAACGATGCAATAGAGTTGAGTCTATTGATCACCGATAACTTCAATTTAGACACGATTTTCGAGCCCATGGAAATGTATGCGCGTGCAGATTTGCTTGTGATGCAGAAAAAAAATGTTGCAGCAACTTTAACTTTGGACACCATTTTGTCAACTTGGCCTGGTCATGCCCTTGAAGATGAAATCTTAATTGTAAAAGGAGATTTGGCAATGTTAGATGATGATATTGAATCTGCCATACAATTCTATTCTGAAGTGACTGAACTACATTTCGATGATATCACAGGTGATGATGCTTTATTTAAACTTGCTGAGATTTATGACTACAAGTTAAATGATGCAGAAAAAGCTGAAAGCTTGTACGAGAAAATCATCTTTGAGTATTCTGGATCTCTTCACGTCATTGCCGCTCGAAAGAGGTTTCGAACAATGAATGAAGCTGAAATTATTGAGCAATGATACTATACAACATTACCGTTTCTGTTAATCAAGAGTGTGCTAAAGAGTGGCTTGAGTACATGATGAACGATCACATCCCTGCTGTAATGCAGACAGGTCATTTTCGCGACTACAAATTATGCCGGGTCGAAGGAGATGAGCAGGGAGGAGAGACATATGCTGTTCAGTACCTGGCTTATTCTACTAAGGCATTCAACACATACAATACCGATTGTGCTCCTGACCTTCAGGCTGATTTTCACAAAACATGGGGCAGCAAAGCTGTTGCATTTAGAACCATTCTACCCGTACTGTTCGAAGGTCAATCTACAGTTAAGAATCATGGTTAGAGCAAAAAAACACCTAGGTCAGCACTTTCTAACCGGTCCAGGAATCGCAGACAGAATCGCGCAGTCAATTACATGCCACAATGGATGTAATTCTGTCTTGGAAGTAGGACCTGGAACTGGAGCTTTGACTTTGCCGCTTTTGGAAAGGGGAGACTTAGACCTACACGTAGTTGAATTGGATACGGAAAGCGTAGATTTTTTAGTCACAGAGGAACTGTTGCCTTCTGAGAGAGTTCACGGCGTTGACCTCCTCTCATGGAACCCCAATTTAGCTTTCCCTGACAACAAGCCGTTTATTGTCGCCGGAAACTTTCCTTACAATATTTCTTCCCAGATTCTCTTCCAAGTCATCGATTGGCGAGAAAGAGTTCCTGAGCTCGTAGGGATGTTTCAAAAAGAAGAGGCGCAGAGAATTGCTGAAGGACCCGGTTCACGTACCTATGGAATTTTAAGCGTTTTGCTCCAAACCTATTACGACATAGAATACCTCTTCACAGTAGATGAGGATGCATTCGAGCCACCACCAAGAGTGAAGAGTGGAGTTATCCGATTACTTAGAAACGACATGGTCGACCCGGGATGCACTTTTTTACACTTAAAAAGGGTTGTCAAGGGTGCCTTTAATCAAAGGCGCAAAACACTCAGAAATGCATTAACAAGTGCCGGTTTTGCAGAAGAAGTAATCCCTGAAGAGTTCTTGAAAAAACGTGCTGAACAACTCAGTCCCAAAGAATTTCACATTCTAGCGATCGCGCTGATACCGACCTCGTCATAGCTAACGTAACTTTACATCAGATTAATTTAGTTATTTGACTCGAAAAAAAAGCACTTGAAATGAGCAAGGCAACAACTTTTGGGGAGTTTATTATGGATGGTCAGGCGGAGTTTCCGTTTGTTTCAGGCCAACTTACTAGACTGCTAACAGACATCGGAGTGGCTTCGAAAATCGTCAATCACCAAGTCAACCGTGCTGGATTAGCCGGGATATTGGGAGAGGCCGGATCTACAAACATCCAAGATGAAGCCCAGCAGAAATTAGATGTTTTTGCGGACGTAACTTTTATGAGGATTCTCAGTGCAGGTAGATCTGTTGCTGGAATTGGCTCAGAAGAACAGGAAGAACCTATTTTATGTGGTGACCAGGGTAAATTCGGTAAATACATCGTATTAATAGACCCTCTTGATGGAAGTTCAAACGTGGATGTTAACGTAAGTATTGGGACAATTTTCAGCATCCAGCGTCGAAAAACTCCGATGGGGGAACGCTTAACCGAGCAGGATTTTCTTCAAGCCGGAACTGAACAAGTTGCATCGGGTTATGTTCTATATGGTTCTTCGACAATGTTAGTTTACACAACTGGATCAGGCGTAAATGGCTTTACTCTTGACCCAGCAGTAGGAGAATTTTTTCTGTCACATCCGTCGATGAAATATCCTGAAACTGGGTCCATTTACTCTGTGAATGATGCACTGCTCAGCAAATGTTCAACTCCGACAAAATTGTTTGTTGAAGCGTGTCGAGAAAATTCAGAGGTAAGTTTCAGAGCGCGTTACATCGGTTCTTTGGTGTCTGATTTTCACAGAAATCTCATTCATGGTGGAATCTACCTTTACCCGTCTCTCAAAGACAAACCCGGTGGAAAACTAAGGTTGCTTTATGAATGCTCTCCTTTAGCATTTATAGCAGAACAAGCTGGAGGTATGGCTGTTCATGACCATGGACGAATCTTAGATGAAACCCCTACAGATTTACATCAACGCGCGCCATATTACGTTGGCAATAAAAACTTGGTTGAATCCTTCTTGAAGTTTCAACAAGCGGAAAAGTAAGCTTATCTTTATCGGTCTTGAAAAGCTTCATGAGAACGGACGACCTTTTAAATTTTTACCGCTGCGATATTCGTACTGGAACACTGCATCGTGCCCTAAAAGAAAAATCCAACAAGATTGAATTAAAAGGAGTCGTTGGCTCTGCGCTTGCCCTCGTTGCCGCTGGTATTTTTGAGACAGAACTGAAAGAAGGAGGTAGAAAAAAACCGCATTTGTTCGTGTTTGACGACAAAGAGCAAGCGGCATACTTCATGAACGATTTAGAGCAAATCTTAGTCGAAAATCCACGCCCCGTTTTTCTGTTTCCACGTTCAGCAAGGGTGCCTTACCAAGAAGAAATTACAGAAAATGCCAATATTGCACAGAGAGCTGAGGTTTTAAATGAAATAAATGGAGGGAGAGAGGGGTGCATCATTGTGAGCTATCCGGGTGCTTTAAGCGAAATGGTAATCACCCAAAAAGAACTAAGTGAACAGACTTTTTCCCTGAACATCGGAGATACATTTACACTGGATTTCCTAGATGAAGTCTTCTCCGAGTATGGATTTGAAAAAGTTGATTTCGTCTACGAGCCTGGCCAATACGCAATGAGAGGTGGGATTGTTGATGTCTTTAGCTATTCATTTGACCACCCCTATAGAGTCGAGTTTTTCGGTGAGGAGATTGAAAGCATTCGCAAATTCGATCCGGTTTCCCAGCTGAGTGTCAGCAAACTAACAAGAGCTACGATTGTTCCCAATGTGGGAAATAAAACACTCCATGAAAACCGGGAATCATTTTTTCATTTTATACCTGCAGACTCTGTGGTTTGGATGAGTGATGTGACAAGTTGCGAACTTGGTCTGGAGAAAGAGTTAGAAAAAGCAACAGCTCATTATGAGCGGCTTGTAGGTGAGACAAAAAGAACTCCTCCAGCTGAGTTGTACTTAGACCCCGAGGGGTTTAAAAGTCTCATCGAGGAGTTTTCTGTCGTGGAGTTTGGTGGGGGGAAAACATTTCCGGAAAGACTTACAATTGCATATGGAATGACTGAGCAACCTGCATTCAACAAACATTTTGACATGATCGCAACGAACCTGATTGCGAACAATAGAAATGGGTATGTGAATGTCATCGTTTCAGGACAAGCAACTCAACTAGAGAGACTTCACGATATTTTTACCGATCGACAGGATGAAAATGGTGAAAAAAGTCCCGATGTGCCATACACACCTATTCCGATGGAACTGAGTGTAGGATTTGTCGATAAAGATCTAAAAGTACTCGTGTACACCGACCATCAACTGTTTGACAGATATCACAGATTCCGTCTGAAGGATGGATTTAGAAAAAGCAAGGAAGCGCTTACCATTAAGGAGCTAATGTCGTTAGAAGTTGGTGATTTTGTGGTGCATATTGACCACGGAATAGGTGAGTTCTCTGGCCTCCACAAGATTGAAGTTAACGGGAAAGAACAAGAAGCAATCAGGTTGTCCTACAAAGGTGGAGATGTGCTTTATGTCAGCATTCATTCCTTGCATCGCATTTCTAAATTCACGTCTAAAGAAGGCACAAAGCCTTCAGTGAATAAACTCGGGACTGCAACATGGGCTAAGACAAAAGCAAAAACGAAATCCCGGGTCAAGCAAATCGCTTATGACCTTCTTCATCTGTACGCCAAACGAAAAGCCGCAGAAGGGTTTGCGTTTACTCCCGACAGTTATTTACAGCATGAACTCGAAGCAAGCTTTATGTTTGAAGACACGCCAGATCAACACACGACAACGAAGGCCGTCAAAGAAGATATGGAGAAAATAATCCCTATGGACAGGCTGGTTTGTGGAGATGTTGGATTCGGAAAAACTGAAGTGGCGATCCGCGCAGCATTTAAGGCTGCAACAGATGGAAAACAAGTCGCTATGCTTGTTCCCACAACTATTTTATCAATGCAGCACGCTCGTAGCTTTGCCCGACGGCTTAAAGATTTTCCAGTTACAGTTGATTTTATCAATCGTTTCAAGACCGGAAAAGCACTGCGTGAAACCCTAGACAAAGTGGAATCCGGTGAAGTAGACATCCTCATAGGAACCCATGCTATCGTGGGTAAAAAAGTGAAGTTTAAAGATTTGGGTTTGTTGGTTGTTGATGAAGAGCAGAAGTTTGGTGTGGGTGTCAAAGACAAGCTGAAGACCATGAGGGAAAACGTTGACACTCTCACGCTAACTGCCACTCCAATTCCCAGAACTTTGCAATTTTCTTTAATGGGAGCAAGAGATTTAAGCATCATTCGGACTGCTCCACCTAACCGGCACCCTGTTGAAACGATTGTAACATCGTTCAGCGAAGAACTCATTCGAGATGCCATTAGCTATGAAGTTAGTCGTGGAGGGCAAGTTTATTTCGTGCACAATCGGATAGTAAACATCAAAGAAGTGGCTGGAATTATTCAGCGCCTTCTTCCAGATATACGCGTTGGAATAGGCCACGGAAGAATGGAGGGAAAAGAGCTTGAAAATGTGATGGCAACCTTTATTGAAGGGGGATACGATGTTCTAATCGCTACAACAATTATTGAAAGTGGAATTGACATCAGCAACGCAAATACAATTTTTATCAACGATGCTCATAAGTTTGGGTTAAGTGATTTACACCAACTGCGCGGAAGGGTAGGCCGTTCAAATCGAAAAGCGTTTTGTTATTTAATGGCACCTCCTCTGAGTTCGTTGCCTTCAGAATCTAGAAAAAGATTGCAGGCTTTAGAGCAATTTAGCGATTTGGGCAGCGGAGTCCAAATCGCCATGCGCGATCTTGACATACGGGGCGCAGGGGATCTTCTTGGAGCAGAACAAAGTGGATTTATATCTGACATTGGATTTGAAATGTACCAGAGGATTCTTGCCGAGGCTGTCAGAGAATTGAAAGAAAATAAATTTAACGATCTCTTCGAAGAAGAAAGAAGAGAAACTGGAAAATACGTCGAGGAGACGATCTTAGAAACTGATTTCTCCTTGTTAATCCCAGACCACTACATTAGTGACATCCCAGAAAGAATAACCCTTTACAGAGAATTGGATGGGCTTGATAGTGAACACGAATTGGAGGCGTTCCGAATAAAACTGGAGGATCGATTTGGCCCTTTGCCAACTGAGACGGATGAATTGCTTCTAACGATGCGCCTGCGTTGGGTTGCTAGAATATTGGGAATGGAGAAAGTGATTCTAAAATCTGGAAAATTGATTGCTGCATTTGTAAGCGAAGAAGGAAGTCCGTATTTCCAAGGACCTATGTTCGCGAGGGTCTTAAATTATCTCAAGACAAACTCACGCAACGCAAGCATGTACCAGCGAAATGGCGCCCTGAGATTGAGAATCGAAAACATAACTTCAATTCGAGTTATGTTAGGCGTTTTGGAAGATATGGCAGGCATGAGTGCTGCTGAGGCTGCTGAAATGACAAGTGGTAGAAAAGCTGCTGAACAAGCAAGAAGCAAAAAACTACAATGATCGAAGCAACACCTTTTAAAACACTGGAAGACTTTCTTGAAGGTCAGGTTTTAATCATCGACAAGCCCATGGACTGGACCAGCTTTGATGTGGTAAATAAGGTAAGAGGTACAATCAGACACACCTTTAACATTAAAAAAATCAAGGTGGGACATGCAGGAACTCTAGATCCATTGGCAACAGGTGTTTTGGTTTTGTGTACAGGAAGAAAAACAAAGACGATCGATCTTTTACAGGCCGAACAAAAAACATACACCGGAACCATTCGGCTCGGAATTACCACACCCTCTTTCGACAGCGAAACTGATGCGGATTTTTACTGTGATTTACCTGATTTGGAATCCATTACGCTTGACTCAATTGAGAAATCTGCTGGCAAGTTAACTGGGAGTTTAGAACAAATGCCACCGCAGTATTCCGCAAAAAAAGTTGATGGCGTTGCTGCATACAAAGCTGCACGAAAAGGTAAAACCGTCGCATTAAAGCCCAAAACGGTAACGGTAAATGCCTTTGAAATACGCTCGTTTGACAAACGCACCATTGACAATGTGAATGGTATAGATTCCTTTCAATACAGTGTGATTGATGTCCAATTTACAGTTGTATGCTCAAAAGGAACATACATCAGAGCCCTTGCAAGAGACCTGGGAAAGGACTTGAATGTAGGGGGAACTTTAACATCGTTGCGAAGAACAAGAAGCGGAGATTTTACAGCTGAAAAAGCTTGGGATTTAAATGAATTACTTGACGCTGTCAAGTATTGCGGTACAACTGCAAAAAATGAGTGAAAATACTTGACTTGTATACTGTTTTTGATTAGTTTCGCGCGCTCAGATTTCGCATCAAAAAAACTCTTGTATTATGGCTGCTCAAAGAATGAAGCTTTCGCACTTTAAATTCGATCTTCCGACCGAACAAATTGCACAATACCCCCTCGAAAACCGTGACGATAGCCGCATGATGGTCATCGATCGAAAAACTGGGAAATTCGAGCATAAAATGTTTAAAGACATTCTGGGAATGTTTGACGAGGGTGATGTTTTCGTTGCAAATGACACAAAGGTTTTTCCAGCTCGTTTATATGGAAACAAAGAGAAGACGGGAGCTGTAATTGAAGTTTTTCTACTCCGTGAATTGAACGAAGAGGCCATGCTTTGGGATGTTTTGGTGGATCCCGCAAGAAAGATTCGCATCGGAAACAAGTTGTACTTCGGAGAAAATGATGAGCTGGTGGCGGAGGTTATCGACAACACCACTTCAAGAGGAAGAACATTGCGCTTTTTATTCGAAGGAACGAAAGCTGAGTTTATGGCGAAGATCGTAGAACTTGGAGAAACACCCCTTCCACGTTACATAGACCGTGGAACGGAGGACATTGATATCGAAAGATTTCAAACCATTTACGCGAAAACTGAAGGTGCTGTTGCAGCCCCAACTGCTGGTCTTCATTTCTCGAAGCAGCTGATGAAGCGATTAGAGATCAAAGGGATCGATATGGCGTATATCACCCTTCACATCGGACTGGGAACATTCCGAGAAGTAGAGGTTGAAGACATTACCAAACACAAAGTCGATAGTGAACAGCTAATTATTGGTGACACATGTGTCGAGCGTGTGAACCTTGCAAAATCTGAAGGCAGGCGCATTTGTGCAGTCGGAACTACTTCGATGCGTGCAATGGAGAACTCTGTGAGCACGACGAACACGCTCAAGCCTTATCAAGGCTGGACGAACAAGTTTATTTTTCCGAAATATGACTTCCGCGTTGCTGACAGTCTTCTCACAAACTTTCATACTCAGCAATCTACTCTACTGATGCTTCAATCAGCATTCGCAGGTCACGACTTGATTATGGAAGCTTACAACGAAGCAATCAAAGAAGGCTATCGTTTTTACGCCTACGGCGATGCGCTGCTGATTAAGTAGATAAAATGAATATCCTTTGGAACTGAAAGCCTTTTCTTGAAGTTTCAACCGTTGCATCTTTTTTTTACGAAGGATATTCTTCCTACCTTCGCATCATGAAGAAATTTACTACTGCTCCCCTCAACCTTATAAGCGCACTTTTACTGTGTGTGTGTGTTTCCTTTTCTAGCGATGCCCAAACTTCAAACACGATTGAAATAGGAGACATCGCTCCATCAGCATCATACTCGATGATGAATGTCGATGGTTCTCTGGTATCGATTAAGAGTGTAAAAGGAGAAAATGGCGCGCTCGTTATTTTCACATGCAATACCTGCCCATTCGTTGTGGGACGTGGAGAAACAACTGAAGGATGGGCAAAACGATATGCTGGAATTGTTGCAGATGCTGCTGAAAATGGGTTTGGGACTTTGCTTGTCAATTCGAATGCCGCCAGACGCAATGATGGTGAAGGTCTTTCAGATATGAAAGTCCATCATTTAGAGATGCAATACGGAGCTCCTTATGTTCTTGATGAAGGAAGTAAATTGGCAAATAACTTCGGAGCACGAACCACACCTCACGTTTTCCTCTTTAACTCTGAACTAGAATTGGTTTACAAGGGTTCGATTGATGACAATGTCGACAGTGCTGACCAAGTACAAGAACATTTCCTTACAGATGCGATTTCTCGCTCAGCTGAAGGAAAGCGCATTAAAACTCCATCTACCAAAGCTGTTGGTTGTTCTATAAAAAGAGCTAAGAGCTAAGCCAAGTTAGAAAATATTTTTCTACAGCGGGATGTTGCTGTGCTTTTTTCTGGGGGTGTTTTTAACCTTGTTCTTGAGCATCTCATAAGCTCTAATTAACTTATCTCTCGTGTCTGACGGAGTGATTACTTCGTCTACGTAACCTCGACCAGCTGCATTGTATGGATTCGCAAATAGCTCTGCGTATTCAGCCTCTTTTTCTACAAGCTTGGCTGCAGGATCAGCGGATCCAGAAATTTCTTTTCGGAAAATAATTTCCGCAGCTCCCTTGGCTCCCATGACCGCAATCTCAGCCGTAGGCCAGCTGTAAACCATGTCTGCTCCTATGTTTCGACTGTTCATTACATCGTAAGCTCCACCATAAGCCTTGCGTGTGATTACAGTAATTCTCGGGACTGTAGCTTCAGAGAAAGCGTACAGTAGTTTCGCTCCATTTGTAATGATCCCATTCCATTCTTGATCAGTCCCCGGAAGGAATCCAGGCACATCTTCTAAAACAAGAAGTGGAACATTAAAAGCGTCACAGGTTCTAACGAACCTTGCCGCTTTCCTTGAAGCATGGATGTCTAAAACTCCGGCAAGAAATGCAGGTTGGTTAGCAACAATGCCAATTGAACGTCCACCCAAACGAGCGAAACCGACAACAATGTTTTCAGCATAATCTTTTTGGACTTCTAAAAAAGTATGCTCATCCGCAAGTTCAGAAATGACCTCACGAACATCATAAGGTTGCTGAGCATTCTCTGGAATGATCGAGTCTAGTTTTTCACGCTTCTCACTTGTGGATACATAAGGTAAGAGCATGGCATTCTCTTCACAATTTTGGGGTAAAAAAGAAAGGATTTTCTTTGCTTGATCGATGGCCGCAGCTTCGTGCGGAGCTGTAAAATGCGTCACACCCGATTTTGTTGCATGGGCTTTCGCACCTCCAAGCTCTTCTGAAGTAACCTCCTCGTGCGTCACCGTTTTCACAACATTGGGTCCGGTCACAAACATGTATGAAGAACCCTCCACCATAAATGTAAAGTCGGTCAATGCTGGAGAATAAACTGCACCTCCTGCACAAGGACCAAGTATAAGCGACAATTGCGGGACAACACCACTGGCTTGAACATTGCGGTGAAAGATGTCTGCATATCCACCTAAACTCACTACGCCCTCCTGTATCCTAGCGCCCCCACTGTCGTTCAAACCCACTACTGGAGCTCCATTTTCAAGGGCAAGATCCATGATTTTACAGATTTTTTCTGCGTGTGCTTCTGCAAGAGAGCCCCCAAGCACTGTAAAGTCTTGACTGAAAACATAGATGAGTCTGCCGTTTACCTTACCGTAACCTGTCACCACACCATCCCCTAGAAACTTCTGCTTGTCCAGTCCGAAATTCGTGGAACGGTGAGTTACAAGCATGCCCAATTCCTCAAAAGTCCCCGGGTCCACTAGCAAACTGATGCGTTCTCGAGCAGTGAGTTTGCCTTTCGCGTGTTGGGCTTCTATCCGCTTCTCGCCACCCCCTAAAAGGGCCTCGGCACGCATATTCTTAAGTCGATCAGTTGGCGTTTCTTGCTTGTTTCCCATATCGCTAATTTACTGCATCGTCCTGAAGATTTAATACCCCTGTTTATAAATACCTGTTTTCGTGGTGCTTTTTTACAAGCCAAAGCAAGGAAGTTCAGTTTATATTTATACTGCACAAAAGCGACGGAAGAAGAAAATATAAATGATTGAAAAATACGTTAAACGATGAAAATCACTTTTTATTTTCTCAGCATTCTCATGCTTTTCATCTTGATGACTTCGTGTCAAAAGACTGGCCTTTTAACTCGATATGGAATTTTCCATGTGAAGAACGACTCTACCGTTACGATGAATGGGGTCATCGGAGGAAGAACCGACAATCAGTTTAACAATCTCCTGAAGAATCACACAAATCTTAGATGGATTGAACTTGGATACTGTCCTGGATCTAAGGATGATGAAGTGAATTTAGTTGTTGCGAAACAGATGCATGATTTGGGGATAAACACACAGGTTTCTTCTGCTTCTGAAATCGCATCTGGTGCAGTTGATTTTTTTTTAGCCGGCAACAAAAGAATTGTAAACTCAGGGGCTCAAATTGGTGTTCATTCTTGGGCTGGCGACAACAAAGTTCCTGCTGAATTAAAGGTTGATGCCATTGAGCATGATTTGTACATTAATTTCTACAAATCAGTTGGCATGTCCGATTCTGAAGCTAGAGAATTTTACTTCTTTACCATCCTATCTGCAGAGTCGAACGACATCCATTGGATGACTTCTGAAGAGATAAAACACTTCGATATGGCAACTGACTGAATGAGTAAATGGTCGCAGAGGTCTAAGAGGAAAGACTACACAAAGGCATAAAAAGCTATCAAAGAAAATAAAATGGCCTTGACAAATAAAAACATCACAAGCACAAATATCCCTTTCACGAATCACCGATTGCTCTATTTTTCGATTGGATCTACTTTAGGTATGTTCTTCTACGTGAAATGTTTTTTAAGTGATTTCAGCAACTGCTTCTTGCTCGATACGGGCGCAAATTCATTGGGTCTTTCTTTTTACTACACCCTCGATATGGTTCAGACCTTCTTTGAAGAAAGGACTCGAACACAACTACTTTGCTACCGACAATTCCTTCAAATTTGGGACACTTTATTTGCCTTTATTTACACTTTAATGTACGCCTCGTGGATGATGTACTTCTTGAAAAATAAGCGACTATTTTTGATCATTCCTGTTCTTGCGATGTGTGCTGATTGGGCAGAAAATTACGTTGAGATGTTGATGCTAGAAACCTATTTAAATTCAAGTCCAATCTCCGAATCATTTGTTTCTTTGGGGTCTGGCATCAATTCATGTAAATGGTTGTTGTCAATTCTCACATATCTCATCATTCTGATTGGAATGATGAGCTCATTAAAAATATTTTTTACAAAATCCAAGCTGGGTTAAATTCAATTTCAGCCTCACATTTAGAAAACATAACAGTAAATATGGACATACATGACGATCACAACGACGAGTCAACTGACCAACCCATGCAAACACATGAACATTCTGATGGCGAGTTCAAAGCAAAGACGAATGAAGAATTGAATGAAAAGAACCCCGCCAGACTCAAAAGAAAACAAGCAACTGAAGAGCAACTCAACAATCCATTGCATGGAGTAAAGCTCGCACAAATTTTAGAACGTCTTGTCGACCATTATGGCTGGGAGTATCTGGCTGACCGTGTCAACATTCGGTGTTTCATGTACAACCCTACGATGAAATCAAGCGTCCGGTTTTTAAGAAGAATGCCTTGGGCTCGAGAGCATGTAGAGGACATCTACTTAGAGATGTTGGAAGACCGCTAGAAGAAATTCATGAAAGAACTTCACTTTAGAACAGCAACTTTAGAAGACCTCCCGGTCTTGTACGATTTCGAACAGGGCATCATTCAAACTGAAAGGCCTTTTGACGAAACGTTAAGATCGACTCACATCAATTATTATGATCTTGAAGCTTTGATTGAATCAGCCGATTCAGAAGTCATTGTCGCAGTCCATCAAAAAGAAATTATAGGATCGTCATATGTGAGTTTCAAGAAAGCTGCTCCATATTTAAAGCACACTTATTTCGCCTATTTGGGTTTTATGTATGTTAAGCCTGAATACAGAGGCAAAGGAGTTAGCAATAGAATCACCGAAGAAATTAAAAATTTGGCGCGAAATAAAAACATCACTGAATTGCGTTTAGATGTATATCATGACAACAATTCAGCCATCAGGGCATACGAAAAAGCGGGATTGAAAAGACACATCACCACGATGAGAATTGAACTTTAGGGGAATGCTTGTGGAGGGGAACCAAGGGTACCGAGCGTATTTTCTTTATCCTGAAAATCGAGCATCACATTCTTTTAACCAGAAGACATTTACAGACATCAAAGGTTAAAACAAATTGAGAATTGTCTTGAAGACCGACGACAATACTCTTGTCAAAACTTTCAATCTGCTGAACTTGCAAGTGGGTCCCAAGCGTTATTTTCTTTTTATTTAAAAACAACAACAATTCTTTTGAACTGTTCGCTAGAGCACATAACACAATGTTTTCTCCTTCTTTGATTGACGTTAAATTAATGTGGTTTGATTTTGAAATCTTTCCGTTTTTATCTGGAATGGGAGAGCCGTGGGGATCCTTTGTGGGGAAACCCAGAATTTCATCCATTCTGTCAAAGAATATCTCTGAGTTCAGATGTTCCATCTCTTCTGCAATGTCATGAACCTCTTCCCACCCAAATCCCATCACTTCAGATAAAAACATTTCTGCCAACCTGTGCTTTCTGACAATTAACGCTCCTATTTTTTCTCCCTTCGCTGTAAGTTTTAAAGGCTTGTACTTTTGGTAAAGCACCCAACCCTTCTTCTCCATTTTATTGACCATGTTGTTCGCCGTAGGCTTGCTGACATTAATCTGATTGGAAAGTTCAGTGATAGACACTTCAACATTTTTTTGGCTTAGAAAAAAAATGGCTTTTAAGTAGTTTTCTTTAATTTGTGTCGGCATCAATTCCTTTTGTAGAACGAATATAGAAAATATCTGAACAAGTTGTAGTGTTAGACTAGTCTAACATATTATATTTGCATCACAAAACAATTTTTCTATGAAGTTTATAACTACCGCCTTGTCACTGCTGCTATTTTTTAACCACATCAATGCACAGACAGGAGAAGTAACAGGGGTTGTCAAAGTAGACAACCAAAAACAAGGATTTGCAACTGTTTCAATTGAAACTGTGCCCATGGTTGGAGCCATCACAAAAGCAGATGGGACCTATCTATTCGATAAAATTCCTTATGCGACATATAAAGTCTCAGCTTCATATGTGGGTTTTAAGAAGCAAGAAAAAACGGTTACTATTGACGCAAGCAATCCCTCATTGGTCCTAAATTTTAATTTAAACGAAAGTTTAAACACGCTCAATGAAGTCGTCGTTACTGGAACGAAAACCTATAAAAGACAAACAAACTCACCAGTCATCGTGAATTTAATTAACAGCAAAACATTGGACAACGTACAAGCGTGCAATTTATCTGAAGGATTGAAATTTCAACCAGGCTTAAGGGTTGAAACAAATTGCCAAACATGCAACTACACCCAATTAAGAATGAATGGTTTGGCTGGAGGGTATTCTCAAATACTCGTAAACGGTCGGCCAATATTCAGTCCTTTAACTGGCCTATATGGATTAGAGCAACTCCCGACCAACATGATTGAACGCATTGAAATTGTCAGGGGAGCTGGATCCTCGCTGTACGGGTCAAGTGCAATTGGAGGCACTGTGAATGTCATCACAAAAACCCCCAAGCAGAATTCACATGAATTAAATTCATTCTATCAAAATATAAATGGTCGCGCAAATGACAAAGTGCTTAGTGGCAACGCATCGTTGGTTTCAGAGAATAAAAATTCAGGCTTAACTCTGTTTGTGAACCACCGAGAACGTGGTTTATATGATCACAATGACGATCTTTTTTCTGAGCTCCCCCAACTGGAAAACACCTCATTTGGAACCAACATTTTCTTTCTGCCTAGGGAAAACCAAAAACTAGAAATCAGCCTGAGCAATTTAAATGAGACTAGATATGGTGGCGAAATGGTCGAGATGCCAGCATACTTGACACAACAATCAGAAGAAAGAATGCACAAGGTGTGGATGGGTAGTGTTGATTATCAGATAAATTTCAACGATGAAAGATCTTCTTTGATTGCCTACTTTGCCTCTCAAAATACGAAAAGAAAACACTACACAGGAATTTTCCCTGACGAAGAAACGGAAATACAGTCGCACATTGAAAACCCACCATACGGAACATCAAACACCACAACTCTTCAAGGGGGAGCGCAGTTAAATCACAAGGTTTACGACTTTATTAAAGGCACAAACACATTTATATTGGGCAGCGAATATGTTGTAGATGATGTGTTTGATGAGATTTCTACTTACAACTATTTGATCGACCAAAACACCACAGACTTGGGAGTGTTTGTTCAAAGTGATTGGGAGCTGTCACCTTCGACAAGCGTGCTCTCGGGTGTGAGAATGGACAAACACAATTTAATTGACGAGCTGGTCTTTAGCCCTAGAGCCTCTTTGCTCTATAAATACAAATCCAACACACAATTTCGAATCAATTACGGCACGGGTTTTAGAGCGCCACAAGCTTTTGATACAGATTTACATATTGCATTTGCAGGCGGAGGTGTTTCGCGGGTGTCTTTGTCCCCGAATTTAACCCCTGAAAAATCTCAGAGCTTGAGCACATCCATCAACTATGACAAACCCAGCGAGAGGTTTATTGCTGGTTTCACATTGGAAGGGTTTTACACTAGGTTAAATGACGCGTTTTATTTACAACCTGTGGGGGAGGATGATTTTGGCGCTCTGTTTGAAAAACGAAATGGACAAGGAGCCACAGTAAAGGGGCTCACCTTAGAGCTAAGAGCCAACTACGACAAGAAGCTGCAATTTGAAACTGGACTGACAGTTCAATCAAGCAAATTCGATGAAAAAATAGAATATATTGAGGGAGTAGAGGGCTTGAGAGAGTTTACAAGAACACCCTCAGAATATGGCTTTTCAACGCTGTCGTTCACTCCAAACAACAAAGTAAATGCCAACATAAATTACATCTATACCGGTAAAATGAAGATTCCACACTTTGCAGGAGCACCAAATCAGTTAATTGATGAAATGTTTACATCCAATTCCTATTCAGAATTAAGCGCGAAATTTGGATATACCATTCAACTGAACCAAATGCAATCAGCCATTGAATTGTATGGTGGTCTCAAAAACATCTTCAATTCATATCAAGACAATTTTGATGTCGGGAAAAACAGAGACAGCAATTTTGTTTTTGGCCCCTCACTTCCGAGGACAGTGTATTTCGGAATTAAATTGATGTCAAAATAGCCCCGACTGCTTTGGGCATCGGAAGCTATGCAGGCACTTGTAACAAGTTCGGAGTTTGATCAACAAAGTCTTCGAGAGCTTGAAAGAAATTCAAAATGTCGTGCTTTGTGTTGTTCGCATTAATGGTAACCAAACGTACAAAGGTGTCGTTATTAAAAGAACCAAACCCCACAACAGCAACTTGATGCTCATAAAGAGCCGTGCAAAGTGTTGTTGGGTCAATGTTCTTGTAATTAAAGCAGATTGAGATCGATTCATCAAAACTGTATAACGTATAATCTTTGTTTTTTCTCACGTAATCGCGAGCTACATCTGCCAAAGTAAATTGTTGATCTACAATTTCACTCAGACCTTTTGTTCCAACGGATTTCCAAAGAGTCCAAAACTTCAAAGCGTCGTTTCTTCTTCCGCATTGAAAAGATGTTTTACCTAGGTTGAAATCGTCACCATCGGTTTGGTACAAATAATCTGCTTCATTGTTAAAAGAATCATGCAAGTGCTTTTTATCGTTCACTAAGATGACCGAACATGTCAGCGGTGTGCCAATCATCTTGTGAGCGTTGTAGCTAAAAGAGTCTGACCGTTCTATTCCGTCTACAAGATGTTTGACCTTGTCACTGAAAATCACGCTCCCACAATACGCTCCATCTACATGAAGCCATATTTTGTATTTTTCAGTGATGTCCGCAATTTGATCTATGGGGTCAAAGGCTCCCAAAACTGTTGTCCCTGCTGTCGCGTTGACGTAAGTAGGAACAAACCCATTGCTGAGGTCTTCGGCAATTTGTGCTTCCAGTTTCTCAGGAATCATTCGCCCTTTTGAATCTGCTTGAATATATCGAATGTTTTTTCTTCCGATACCGGCAAAACTCGCATTCTTGTCATTCGAATAATGAGATTCTTCCGAAGTGTAAATGACCATCGGCTTCGACATGCCTCCGTCTTTGCAATCTTGGTCCATAAAGTCACGTGCCATCACCAAGGCCATGTAGTTGCTCATTGAACCTCCGGTTGGAAAAGTTCCATTGCTTTGCGCACCATAACCAACAATGTCGCAAGACTGTCTGATGATTTCCTGTTCAATCCCCACTTGCGGCCCAGCAACTTTGTAGGTATACATGCTGTTATTGAGCATCACAGCAAGTAAATCACCTAAAACAGCTTTCCCCTGTCTTCCCCCAAAAAGCTGGTTGAAAAATAATTTTGTGGCTGTTTTTGGGGTCGACACAAGAACATCTTTCAGAACATGTTTAAACTCCTTGTCCACCATTGCCTCCGCACTTAGAGAAAGATCGATCGAATCGTAGAGTTTGTTTGAATCAATGCGTTCAGCTACGGGATGCTTTTCTTCTTCGTTTAATAAGACTTCAACCAATTCATTAAATAGAACCAAATCACTATGTATATCGGACATTAAATTTATGTGTTTTATTCAAATTAGATAACCGTGTCGTAGTTCAATGATTTGGGAACAAGTTTTCCCAAATCTGTATCAAAGTAATTGCAAACACGAATCGGCTTGGCATAAAGGTGCAGAGACATCGTTCGTTTGTCAGACAAGTTTTCTAAACTGTGATATCCGAGAGAATCATCCATAAAAGAGAGGTCGCCACTTTTAATCGTTGAGCAGTGAAACTTCCTGAGCGCACCAACAGGGTTTGCTTTGTAGATCGTTTCTCTCAATTCACCATCAATCACTTTCACCCAACATTCTTCTCCGCCGTGGTCGTGAATCGATGTGATTTGTCCTGCTTCCCAACAAAGCAGAATCAGTTCAAACTTTTCTGTATTTACAATACAATTTCTGGTATATGTTTCATGTGACCATGAACAATACTTCTCAAAAGCAAGGCTTGGCATTTGAATAGAATGAATGATCTCTTCGTAGATCGATTTATCCTCTTCAGAAAGAGCAGAACACAAGTCATCTATTGATTGAAGTGTTGCTGGGTTTGATTCAGTAAGATTCAAAATGGTGTGCCGCCTTTATTTGTTCATCAAATGTACAAATCCAAGGTTATTCCCTAAATTCAACTGTGCACTTGGGTGGAATTCACACAATGTTGACAGTGCATCAAATATATCGATTTTTATGCGCTTGGGGGCAGATTTTACAATCTATCTGAGTAAAATGCAATATATTTCGTGTTATTATATGTTTTGTCCTTTTTATCAAATCGGTGGCGTTTTGATTTAGACGAGTTCAAAGCACACATTCATCAACAGCAAATTACATTCCTTATGATTGACCCGGATTTTTTAATCAAAGTAACAGTTCTGGCCCTGTACGTGGGGATCTTGTTTTTCATTGGAATTCTCGCTTCTCGAAGAATTAAAGGGATGAGCGATTATTATGTTGGAGGCAAAAAAATGGGGTTTTGGGCTGTTGCTTTTTCAGCAAGAGCCACAGGGGAATCTGGATGGCTGCTTATCGGCTTAACCGGAATGGGCGCAATGGCAGGATATTCTGGTTATTGGGTTGTCGTAGGGGAGCTTCTTGGAGTCTTTGTTTCGTGGCAGTTCATGGCGAAACGATTCAAGAGAAGATCTGACAAATACGGCGCCATTACCATTCCTGATTACCTGCACAGTCATTTTAAATCTACAACACATACCCTGCGCATTATTGCGGCATCTGTACTGGTGATCTTTATCGTCATTTATGTTGCTTCACAGATCGATGTAACGGGAGTTGCATTCCATTCTATGCTTGGCATTGACTATAGGCTGGGAGCATTAATCGGGTTTCTTATTGTGATTACTTACATTTTTATTGGGGGCTTTGTGGCTGCCGTTTGGTCAGATTTGTTTCAAGGTCTCCTGATGTTTTTTGGGTTGGTTTTGCTGCCAATTGTTGTCTGGTTTTCTATGGACCATGGTGCTGGGATTACTGAAGGTCTCAGGGCCATTGACCCAACACTTACCCAAGTTATGGGGAGAAGTGATGACAAATGGATGAACCTTTTCACGATCTTGGGGTTCTCTATGATTGGCCTCGGCTTTCTGGGGTCCCCTCAAGTTTATGTTCGATTTATGTCGATTAAGAGCGAAAAAGAAATCGACAAGGGGAAATGGGTGGCTGTACTTTTCACTCTTCTAACTGATGCTGCAGCTGTAACAATCGGAATCCTTGCACGCATCTATTTCACAAAACAAGGACAAGATCCTGAAGCTATACTTGGAAACAATGGACAAGACGTCCTGAGTATGGTGACAGAAAGCTTTTTGCCTACCCTGCTCGTTGCAATCTTTATTGCAATTGTCTTGTCCGCCATCATGTCTACCATCGATTCTCTTTTAATCTTAGCCTCAAGTGCCATTACCCGAGATTTTTATCAAAAAATATTCCGACCACATTTGAAAGACAAAGACCTCACTAAGATTTCAAGAATCGCAACAATCATTATGGCCTTTACGGCCTTAATCATTGCAATGATTATGAACTATGTCTCTCCCGATAGGCAGATCTTTTGGGTCATTATTTTTGGCTGGTCTGGAATTGCCGCGACATTTTGTCCCGTAATTATCCTCACACTGTTTTGGAACGGATATTCAGAAAAGGGCGCCATGGCATCTATGATCTCAGGTTTTGTCTCTGTGATTCTGTTCAATTTTGTGTTCAAAGAACTCTCCAGTGTTGGAGAGTATTTCGTAGCTCTTGATGTTCTCGCCCCGTCGTTTGTCGTGGCCATGATTGTGGGGGTAATCGTTTCGAAAATATACCCGCCAAGAGAAGAAGCCTTAAAAATGATCCGGGAAATTGATGAGGGGTAGCATTCAGTGATGTAAAAAATATGTGTTAATCTTAATCGAAAAAACAAAAAGACAACTCAACTTTTGAGAGCTACAACGTTGCTGATTCGACAGTTACTAGACAGGGAATCATTGACCCCGACAGAAAAACTGTGGTTTTATTCCAATTGAACAAATGTCAATTCACAAACTGTTAAACACAACTGAACACAGGCCCTGGCCTGTACCCGAAGAAAATTGGAGGTATTATCAGGAATGGAATCGGTCCGTTTTTCTTCATTGGAGAGTTGAGATGTCTGATTTACAACAATTTGTTCCGGAAGGATTCGAAATTGATCTTTTTGAAGGAAAGCCTTGGGTTTCGCTTGTCGCATTTACAATGGAAAAGATTAGGCCCAAATACCTGCCTTCTTTTTCACCTATTTCTAATTTTGACGAAATCAATATTCGGACCTACATCAAATCCAAGAACAAAACTGGGGTCTATTTTTTAAGCATTGAAGGTGGAACGAATTGGTCCTGTAAGATTGCAAGAGCAATGTCTGAACTTCCCTACCGTTTCTCAAAAATGCATCGAACACAAAACAAATTCGTGTCTTTCAATTCAGAATTTAACGATGAGTTTGAAATCGAATTTAAAACCGGAAAACACATTGCGGAAAAAACTTCTCTGGACAAATGGCTTACTGAGAGGTATGCTCTTTTCCAAGATTCCGAAAAGACAAAGAACGAATTTGACATCCACCATTTAAAATGGCCCATTCAGGAAATGAAGCTAAAAAACATCCGTGTAAAGTATCCAAGGTTTGACAAGCTCATCAACAACACACCCAACAAAGTTCAATACTCGGAAGGTGTAAAAGTCATCGCTTGGGGGAAAAGAAAAACACCTCAAGGGGCGATTTGAATCATGATGAGATACACAAAGCTGGTTACATAATTCTATGAATATGAACACAAAGTCAAGGATTTCTTCAATCTTAAAAGCGAACACACTCGATGTTTCAATGGTCGGTTTACAGTCCTTTAATTTGTCAGAATTACAGCTTGATCATGATCTAGATTTTCTTTTGCCAACCAACATTCGGTTGGGTCATTTGGTTGAGAAAATCGTTTCTGAATTCATTCGATTGTCCTCCAATTATGAAGTTCTTTATGAAAACGTCCAGATAATTAAAGACAAAAAAACCATTGGCGAAATTGATTTTATAATTGAAGAAGTCCAGTCCAAGCAAGTTTTTCATTTGGAATTGGCCTACAAATTTTATCTGTATGACCCAAATATATCTTCTGAAGAGATAAACAACTGGATTGGTCCCAATCGAAATGATTCATTGAGAGAAAAATTAGAGAAAGTAAAAACAAAACAATTTCCTTTACTCTTCCACGACAGCACCAAATCAGAGTTTAAAAACATCAACGTTGATGAAGCAGAGCAATCACTGTGCTTGTTTGTCTCATTGTTTGTGCCTTATAAGCACAAAGGAGGCTTCAGCCACATGTATAAAAATGCCATTCAAGGGTATTATTTGAATCTGGAGACATTTAGAAGCTTAGACAATGCAACAAAAACATATCATTTACCTTCAAAAAAACACTGGGGAATGGACCCTTCTGACAACGTGGTGTGGACAAATTTTCAGGGAGTAGAAAACCTCATGACCACATTTATGAAAGAAAAACAAGCTCCATTGTGTTGGCAAAAATGCAACGGTACGTATTTGATGTTTTTTATTGTTTGGTGGTAAAACTGGATTAAGTGGTCTCGTCTACTCACCGATCAACACTCGTTAAGTGCAGTTTTGTCCCCCATTCCATTTTCTAGCTTGATCTCTAGCAAGGGCTCTTTTAAATATTTTTGGCAAACCCCTCACAAGCCACAACTCTTTTCAATCTTCATCTTCCAGTATCTTTATCATCAATTCAAGAAACAGAATCTTTTTAAAATAGAAAAATGCTACAAAATTTAATATGGACCATGATTTTATCTTCTTTAATGACCTCACCATTAATCTTTGATTTCAATAAAAAATCGGACATCCAAAACTGGAGAATTGTAGATGATGTTGTAATGGGAGGAAGATCTTCTGGCAACTTCAGTTTAAATGCCGAGGGTCATGGTGTTTTCGAAGGGGAAATATCATTGGAAAACAATGGCGGGTTTTCTTCTGTACGTTGTGGGTTTAAAAAAATTCAAATCAAGGACAACACCATGATTAACATCAAACTTCGGGGTGATGGGAAAAATTATCAATGCAGAATTAAATCGAACACAGGAGAGTATTATTCTTTCATCATGCCATTCTCGACATCAGGAGAGTGGCAAGAAATTGAAATTCCACTTAAAGAAATGTACCCCACTTTCCGAGGAAGAAGACTTGATATCCCTAATTTTTCTGGCGATTATTTTGAGGAGATGACCTTTTTAATCGGAAATAAAAAGAACGAGAAGTTTAAACTAATGATCGATAAAATAGAATTGAAATAAGCTCAAATGGTTGACCAAAACAGGATGAATGTTCGTTAATTATCCTGTTGACTTTGATTCTAATTTAGGTTGAACTTGCGGCAAGGATATTGTAGACATAAATCCCTGCTAACTGTCTCTCTCGCTATATCTTTGTAAGATGCACAGAACACATACTTGCGGCGAATTGCGCCTCGAACATACAGGTTCATCTGTCACTCTTTCTGGCTGGGTCCAAAAGACTCGAGACTTGGGGGGGATGACGTTCTTAGATCTTAGGGATAGATATGGAATTACTCAACTTGTTTTCAATATGGAAACAAGCGTTGAGCTTTGCGAGAAAGCGAGAAAGCTCGGTCGTGAATTCGTGATTAAAGTTTCTGGGAACGTCATCGAACGTGAGAGCAAGAATAAAAAAAATTCAACAGGAGAGATTGAGATAGAAGTGGGCTTCCTTGAGGTTCTAAATGCAAGTAAAACCCCTCCATTTACAATCGAGGACGACACAGATGGTGGCGATGATTTGAGGATGCAGTACCGCTATTTAGACCTTCGAAGAAACCCTGTAAAAGCAAATATTATGCTTCGCCACAGAGTGGGGATGGAGACGCGCAAGTATTTAGATTCTGTTGGGTTCGTCGATGTAGAGACGCCATACTTGATTAAAAGCACACCTGAAGGAGCAAGAGATTTCGTCGTCCCTAGCCGCATGAATCCTGGGCAGTTTTATGCCCTGCCTCAAAGCCCTCAGACATTCAAGCAACTGCTTATGGTAAGTGGTTTCGACCGCTACTATCAAATTGTAAAATGCTTCCGTGACGAAGATCTCAGAGCTGACCGTCAACCGGAATTTACGCAGATAGACTGCGAGATGGCTTTTGTTGAGCAAGAGGATATTTTAAACACCTTTGAGGGCATGGTTAGACACCTCTTTCAAGTTGTTCTCGGTGTTAAAATTGATGATTTCCCAAGAATGGACTACGACGAAGCCATGCGCCTTTATGGATCTGACAAGCCAGATGTGAGGTTTGGGATGGAGTTCGTAGACATGTGTGAAGTGTCCAAAGGAAAAGGGTTCGGAGTATTTGACTCCGCAGAAACAGTTCTTGGAATCGTCGTTCCTGGAGGAGCAGAGTACACGCGTAAAAAATTAGACAAGCTTACAGATTGGGTCAAGCGTCCTCAGATAGGAGCGAAAGGACTCATTTATTGTCGAATAAATGAGGACGGAACTACAAAAAGTAGCGTAGATAAGTTTTTTAATGAAGAAGCTAGAGCGGTTTGGGTTCAAGAAACCTCCGCAAAGCAAGGAGATCTAATCCTTCTGCTTTCTGGAGATTTAGACAAAACCAGAAAACAGTTGGGCGAATTGAGACTTCATCTTGGGTCAGAACTGGGCTTACGCGACTCAAAGGTCTTCAAACCCTTGTGGGTCATGGACTTTCCGCTGCTCGAATGGGACGAAAAAACAGAGAGGTACCACGCCATGCACCATCCATTCACGTCACCGAAGCCAGACCAACTCAGCTTAATCGATACCGATCCAGGCAAAGTGAAAGCTAATGCGTATGACATGGTCATTAATGGTGTAGAAATCGGTGGTGGATCGATCAGAATACACAACCGAGAATTGCAAGCGAGAATGTTCGACTTGCTCGGGTTTACACCTGAAGAAGCTGAAGCTCAATTTGGATTCCTCATGGATGCTTTCCAATATGGGGCGCCTCCACATGGTGGTCTTGCTCTAGGTTTCGACAGACTTTGCTCTATGTTCGGAGGATCTGATTCAATCCGTGACTTTATTGCCTTCCCTAAAAACAACTCTGGACGTGACGTTATGATTGATGCTCCATCTCCTATTGATGATGTACAATACGCAGAACTCGAATTAAAAACCACATACAATCCCAATACATAATGTACCCAACTGATATGGTTGCCCCAATGAAAGCTGAGCTCGTTAATGCTGGCTACAAAGAACTTCTTTCCGCTGCTGAAGTCACTGAAGCATTAGACAAGTCAGGGACTACACTTGTCGCTATAAACAGCGTTTGTGGCTGCTCTGCAGGCTCCATGCGCCCTGCTATGATTCAAGCACTCGACAACGCAAAACTTCCAGAAAATCTAACCACGTCCTTCGCTGGTTACGATATTGAAGCTGTGGCTCATGTGCGTAAATTCATGCTGCCATACCCTCCTTCTTCTCCGAGCATTGCTCTTTTTAAAGATGGAAAGATCGCGATGATGGTAGAGCGTCATCACATTGAGGGAAATACAGCTGAAGCTATCGCAGACCACCTAAGACAGGCGTTCAACGAGTTCTGCTAGAACGAAAGTAGCAAGGAAATGGCACGCATCCTCACCGGCATACAGAGTACAGGTACGCCACACCTTGGCAATATCCTTGGTGCGATAAAACCTGCGATAGATCTTGCAAACGATCCACTGAACGACTCATTTCTGTTTATTGCAGATATGCATTCCTTAACGCAAATAAAAGACGGTGAAAAACTAAGGAACAACACCTATGCTGTTGCTGCCACTTGGATGGCTTTCGGTTTAGACACCTCTCGAAGCGTGTTTTACCGACAAAGCGATGTGCCTGAGGTGACTGAACTTGCTTGGTATTTACAATGTCTTTTTCCATATTCGCGAATGACTTTAGCACACAGCTTTAAAGACAAGTCTGAAAGGTTAGAGGATGTCAATGCGGGTCTGTTTAGCTATCCCATGCTTATGGCTGCTGATATTTTACTTTACGATGCCGAGAAAGTACCCGTAGGTAAAGACCAAATGCAGCATCTTGAAATGACCCGTGATGTCGCTTCGCGCTTCAATCATAAATTCGGAGAAACGCTTGTGCTTCCTGAAGTATTAACAAGCGAATCGACAATGTACGTTCCGGGAACCGATGGCGGAAAGATGTCTAAATCTCAGAACAATACCATCAACATCTTTGACGATGCAAAGACGCTTAAAAAACTGATTAACAAACAGCTCGTCACAGACGCGACATCGCTCGAAGACCCGAAAGATCCTGACTCGGCAGTCGTCTACAACCTGTATAAACTAATCGCTTCCGAATCTGAAGCTCAAGAGATGGCGGACGCACTGCGCGCCGGAGGATATGGTTGGGGACACGCTAAGAAAGCACTACTAGATGCTCTTGTTGACGGTTTTTCATCTGAGAGAGAGCGTTTTAACTACCTCATGTCTCACAGGGAAGAAATCGACATCGCTCTGGAGCAAGGCGCAGAACGCGCTCGCCTGGAGGCGTCAAAAGTGCTCTCGAGAGTGAGAGGGAAAGTGGGCTTCTAATCTTTAATTTCTGCTCCGTACTTCGTTTGGAATTTTCTGTACAGCTCCCGCTGACGGTTATCCAAGTCAATGGCACGCCCTCCGATAAATGCATGGGTGAGGTCGTTTGTTCTCACATCTAACGCATCGCCTGAAGAAATAAATAACGTGGCGTCCTTGCCTCTTTCAAGAGTACCACATGTATCGTCAATGCCCAGAATCTGAGCAACATTTCGAGTTAAGGACATCACAGCTTGCTCTTCTGTAAGCCCATATTTACGAGCTGTTCCTGCGTAGAAGGGCAGGTTTCGAGTATTCATTTCCGTCATCCTAGCGTCGACTTGAAGACCAAATAACACGCCTTCATCAGCCAGAAGTTTTGGCAATCTATATGGAAGGTTAATATCATCCTCGGGGAATCTCGGCAATCTGTGAATACTTGTAAGCAGGACACTAACCTTATTTTCTCTGAGCATGTCTGCTACGAGATGTGCATCGTAGCCGCCGACAATCACTAGGCGATCAATGCCCATCTCCCGCTTAAAATGAACAGCTTCAGTGATGGCACGAACATCGGTAGCATGAACGTAAAGTGCGAGTGAGCCATCGAAGAGACCGCGCATTGCTTCATGCTTGACGTCCATCACCGAGTTTGAAGATTTTTTGGTGGTAAGCGAAGAAGCATAACCACGTGCTTCTGAGAAGTAACGTTCTATTTCATGCTTGGCTTGCTCGTATGTTTTTCGTTTTCTCACATCAACTTTACCATCTACCGTGTGCTTGTGATGTGTCGATGGCCAATTCAAATGAATGCCGTCGACCATTTTTATTGCGGCGTCCTCCCAGTTCCATCCATCGAAGTGAACAACTCCAGAAGCGCCTGATATCACACCATTCCTCGGGGTAATTTGACCCATCAGGACACCGTTAGTTCGAACTGTAGGGGTGATCTCAGAATCTGTGTTAAAGGCGATAATTGCACGAACGTTGGGGCGGAAAGTTCCCACTTCGTATTGATCTTGAGTAGCTCGAACAGCCCCTATTTCTTGCAAACCTAAAGTGGTGTTGGCCACAATAAATCCTGGATATATGTGCTGTCCTGAAGCGTCAACAACATCGTCGTACAGACTCCGGTCAGCTTGAAAAGTTCGTCCTACAAAATCTATTTTTCCGTTGCGAAAACCAATCGCAGCTTCATCAATGGCATCTCCAGTGCCTAAGTGGGCAGTACCGCCGAGGATGAGAATGGAACGGGTTTGATCTGGAGCTGGTGTTTGCTGAGCCAGGGATGGGAAAGTCATGAGACCTGCCAGAATAATTAACAATGTGTTTCTCATGGCTTAGTTGTTTTCCTCGGTTACAGTGTCACAGTGGTAGTGGGTCCGCATGGCCTCGGACGGAATTTTTAGTTTTCCTGGTGGTTGGCTATTCCCGGCTGCTATCATTTTCTTCGTGAGACGAGCGCGTTCTACACGGTTGGCATCCCTCAGATTTTTGTCGAGTTCTAAACTATAAAGACACTCCCCTTCAACATAGGTCCTGATGGCTTGAGCGCTCATGCTTAGCGGGTTGTCATCCCACATAACAAAGTCTGCATCTTTACCCACCTTAATGGATCCAGTCATGTGATCAATATGCAAAAGTTTTGCCGGATTGAGGGTTACGAACTTGAGAGCTTCTTCCTCAGAGACCCCTCCATACTTGACCGATTTTGCAGCCTCTTGGTTAAGTCTACGTGCCATCTCAGCATCATCGCTGTTGATGGCAGTTGTAATTCCCTGTCCGTGCATTACAGCAGCATTATAGGGAATGGCATCCTTGACCTCGTATTTGTAGGCCCACCAGTCGCTAAAAGTCGATCCCCCTGCGCCATGTTCTTTCATCTTGTCTGCAACTTTATAGCCTTCGAGAATGTGTGTGAAGGTATTCAGGCGAAAATTCATTGAGTCTGCAACGTGCATCAACATATTGATCTCGTCCTGTCTGTAGCTGTGACAAGTTACAAAACGTTCCTCCCGCAAAATTTGAAGCAAAACGTCGAGTTCTAAATCATGCCGGGGCTCTACTGGGCCAAGCCCTGCTTTAAGATCGCGCTTCTTGGTGTTGGAAAGTTCATGTCTGTAGGTGATAAAAGACTCCCCGTATTCACGAGCCCGGATAAAGAGATCGTAAAAAACCTGCTCGACACCCATCCTAGATTGAGGAAAACGTATCTTCTGTGCATCTCCCCAATTGCTCTGCTTTACGTTCTCTCCAAGAGCGAACTTAATAAAGGGAGTCGCTCCATCATATAGAAGCTCCGTGGGCAGTGAACCCCAACGGAATTTAACAATTGCACTTTGGCCACCTATTGGGTTTGCCGATCCATGGAGAAGTTGAGCGCATGTTACACCTCCCGCGAGTTGTCGGTACATATTTACATCCTCGCTATTCAAAGAGTGTCCTATCCATACTTCTGCGCTGCTCGCCTGAGTTGCCTCATTAACACCTCGCTCGATTGCGATGTGAGAGTGCTCATCTATAATGCCCGGGGTAACGTGCATGCCTCTCCCATCAATTTCTTCAACAACAACATCAGAACCCAAGAAATCGCTCACATTGAGCCTCGCTCCTACTGCAGAAATTTTACCGTTGTAAATCAACACGTCTGCATCCACTAAAACACCTTCTGCTTCACAAGTCCAAACCGTCGCGCCTCGAACGACTACCGAGTTCTGAAAAGCACGTTCTTGTGCAGCCATTGCAGGGGATCCGTAAGCTGTGAAAGGGTAAATAACTTCCCCAAGAGATTCTTTATTCCCCGTGAGTGAGTCTAGAACTTCAGAAATCGCTTCTGAAAGAGGTTCTGATGAATCAACTTTGACTGCACTCCAAGAAGTCCACTCTCCGTTTGGCATCATGGCTTTTCCTTCCCAAATTCTACTGTCCATCCACACATTTCCAGTTAAGCGTATGGGACCTTCCTCAGAATCAAATCCCAAAACAATGGTTCTGTTGTCAAGTGAAATTGACACTTTCTGATCTGTGGTGTCGTTAATGATGTGGGTCGCTTTAACATTTTCTGTTACAACTATGTGCTTGATTTCATCGCCATATCCACCCAGTGAAATGTCATAATCTCCTGAAATATCAATGGCATCTCGGTCGAGCATAATCGTTGGAACCCCACTTACCCAGTGCTCTACAAGCTGTGTTTGTGAGTCGAAGATAGGTCCATCTGAAACAATGATGTTCGCGCGAAGCCCCGGTCGGATCGCACCCACGACATCCGAAACCCCCATCAATGAGGCTGGAAGTGCTGTCATCGATCTGAGCGCAATGTCAACAGGGAGGCCACGTTGCACAGCGATACGCACGGCGGGAAGAAAATCTGAAGGGCTCTTTAATCCGTGAGCGGTAAGGCAAAACTCGATGCCTGAAGCATGCAAGATCGAGGCATTGCTAGGAGCCAATTCCCAGTGCTTTAATTCTGTTAGTGAGATAAATCGAGCTAAAAAAGGATCGCTAAGATCATAAGCTGTCGGGAATTTTACCGGGACAATTAATGTCACGCCTGAATTTTTTATCGCTTCGGACCTCTGATAGCTGTCTCCTCCTCCAAGGTGAAGATAATCTAGGTTAAATTCATTTGCGATGACTTCCGCTCTGAGTATATCTTTCCATGAACCTGAAGAGAACATAGAGGGGAGTTCTGCGTTTGAGTTAAAAGCTTCGAGAGATAGATTGGTGCCACCAGAGAGGCCACGGGGAGAAGCTTCAGCATACCAAGAGGCGTCAAGGTGGGTTTGGCGCAAGAGAGCTGTAGCTCCCATAAGCGAGCCCGGATAGGACTGTCGCGAAGATCCTTTTCGAAAACTAAAATGGGTAGCCGCTAGTGGACGAAGCATCGATTCGCGGGCATCATCAATAGGCATGACAAGCGCGCCAGAGCCTCGAACAATTCCGTCTGGAACATGAGTAAGGACAGCCCCAAATCCTGCTTCACGAAGTGCTTTTGCAGCTTTAGGATCGGGGATAAATTTCTCGAAGGCATCTATTTCTGGACGAACAGACTGATTCCAACCGTAGGCACCCTTGATTGTGGTTTCGTATTGCGGAGTTCGTGACCATTCTGAAGGCTTGACCTCAGGAAGTCCATAAGATGAATGAAGGTCCACAAAAGAAGGATACAAATGATACCCCGTAAGGTCAAGTCTGACGACAGCTCCCGTGACCGGGGAATTCAATGCCTCCGTTGCAGATTGCACATCGAGAATCTCACCTCGAAACATTACAACGGTAGCGTCTTTGAGAACCGTTGATGCATCAACGTGAACTGTTGCATGATCCAGCACTGTTTTGACAAGCTGTTTGTCAAGGGTTCCGTTGGAAGGGAAAGTGGAAGAAGATGGTGTTTGGGCTAACGTGATGCTGAAAAAAAGACCGGCAAAAATGACGGTGAAAAAAGCTTTGAGGATGTTGAGCATTAGACGCGAAATAGATTGCAAAATAGAAGGCCAAGTTAATGACTGCAGGAGTAACTTGCACTAGCAATCTAAAGCATCTATCAAAAAACCATGGCAAGCAAAAAATTTCCCACCACTGTTTATGCTGAAATGACACCAAATCCTGCGACAATGAAATTCGTTGTGGATAGAAAACTGGTTTCTGGATTACACCAACTTGATTTTCAGAATTTGAAAGAGGCTCAAGTTTGTGCTCCTCTTGCAGCTGAACTTTTTAATTTTCCTTTTGTTGTGGGCGTATTTATCAGTGGAGAAATTGTTTCTGTCACGAAAGATGAATCTCTGGGCTGGGAGATGATTGTGATGCAGCTCCGGGAATACATCCGAGAGTGGCTCGTGGATCATGAATTCGCCGTGGAGGAAGATAAAATATCACATCTTTCTGAATTTACTGCTGTCGCTGACCAGGAAGGAAATACAGAGGTTTCAATAGAAAAACTGATTGAAGCTAAGGACATATCCCCATCGGAGTTCGACGAGCAAATAGGAGAACTCCTCAGCGAATATGTTCGACCTGCTGTCGAGCAAGATGGAGGCGCTATCGATTTTGTTGGGTTCAAGGACGGTGTTGTTTATGTTCAATTGCGAGGTGCATGCGCAGGCTGCCCCTCTTCTACAGAAACGTTGAAGGGCGGCATAGAATCACTTTTAACTTCAAAAATTGAAAGTGTGAGTGAGGTTGTTGCAATTGCCTGACCACATCAAAACTGAACGTAAACGAGCTTTCTAGCTGAGGTCAACCTAACGGCAACAAACACGATGTGATTTTTCTATCTTTAGACGATGAAATCCTATGCCCTCATATTCAGCGTTTTGCTTTGTTTTATCTCTTCGTTTCTGTTAGCCCAAACCCCATCGTCCCACGTCCTTGTAATCGGAATCGATGGCGTAAGATCTGATGCTCTTACTGCGGCAAGTACACCCAACCTAGACGCACTTGTGAGTGAAGGTGTGTATAGTCCTGACGCTCTCAACGACGACATTACCATTAGCGGTCCAGGTTGGTCAGATATTCTATGTGGGGTTCGTTCAGACAAGCACCTTGTTGTTGACAATGGTTTTTCCGGCAACAATTACGTTGACTATCCATCATTTTTTCAGAGAATTGAAAACACCTATTCGAATGTAAACACTGTGTCTATATGCCATTGGGCACCTATTAACGACTATATCGTAGGGACAGATGCTGATGTGATTGTGAACGTAGGGTCGGACAATGAAGTGCGTGATTGTGCTTTAAATCAATTAGAAAACTACGATCCCCACGCGATGTTTATTCATTTCGACGATGTCGATTATGCGGGACATAGTTATGGGTTCAGCCCAGATGTTCCTCAATATATTTCTTCCATTGAAGAGGCAGATTCTCAGGTAGGTGAGGTGTTGTCAGCGTTGTATTCTCGACCGAATTACGCTCAGGAAGATTGGCTTATCATCGTCACTCACGATCACGGAGGTCAAGGGTATGGCCATGGAGGGACATCGCTTGAGCACAGAAACGTCAGTTTTATCGCTTCTGGTCTTACCATTCCTACTCAGCTTGTCGAAAAAACAATCCTTGATATTATCCCCCCTCCTGTGAACTGCCTCGGAGGAGATGGAACAGAACTTTTCTTCGCAAATAACACAAATGTAAGCGTGCTTTCTACAGGATATTTAGATGCCGTAGTAGAGCAAGATTTTTCTGTTGAGATAAGAGTCCGAACAACTGAGACAAATGATGTTGCTGTGATTGGCAACAAGGATTGGGATTCTGGGCTTAATCCAGGTTTCGTGTTTTCATTTGAATATCCCAACGGACCATCATGGAAAGTAAATGTGGGAGATGGATCATCCAGAGCAGATGCAAACGGTTCCTCTGGAATTGATGATGGTCAATGGCATACTCTATCTGCAACATTTAATCTTGACGGAATGATGCGCCTGTATACTGATGGGGTATTCGTCTCTGAAGAAGATATGTCAGGTGTTGGAAATCTGAACACCGCATCAGGGCTGATGTTGGGTGCAGACTTAAACGGAGCATACCAATACAACGGAAGTCTCGCAGAAGTCAGGATTTGGGAAACGCTGCTCAGCGACGAAGAGATTTCTGCCTGGGCATGCTCCCCTGTTGACTCGAGTCATCCCAAATGGAGCAGCCTTGCGTCGTATTGGAAAATGGATGACAACGACGATTACCTTTCAAATAGCAGTGTTAGCAATCCATTTCTGGATGCCTCTGTAAACGGGGCGACATGGCAAATCGCTGATGCGACCATCCTGTATGATTATTCTGAAACACCACGACTGGTTGATGTTCCAGTTACCGCGATGACGCACTTAAATATGGCTATTTTGCCAGAATGGGATCTTGATGGAATCTCTTGGGTTGGCGCTTGTGCTGTCACCGATATCAGCTTAGGAACAACCTCCTCTTGCATCTCTGCAACTAATTTTTACACTCAGGAAATACACCTTTCTCTTGTAAACCCACCTTCCTCAGGTTTAATTACTGTAAATGAACAAACTTTCATGCTCGGGGAAAACAACACCTCGGGTCTTCCTGGTCAAGGCATCTTGGCCACGCTGACATTGGATTTTCTGGTTTCTGATGGCATGCCTGTTGATATAAACATCACCTTTCTAGAAGATGTGGGATGTGGAACTTCATTCCCCGAGTTTTTTGTGGCCCCCTCTCAGTGTTCTTGCCTCAATGACGTAAATGGTGATGGGTTAATTAATGTGGGCGATATTCTTCATGTTTTGGCAGAATTCGGTTGCACATTTGAATGTACCGCTGACTCAACATCTGATGGCAGCGTCAACGTAACCGATTTGCTTTCTATCCTAACGGAGTTTGGCCAGGTTTGCGAAAACTAACCTCTTGCATAGGGCCACCATTTTGAGATGACATGTTCATGAACCCAATGGGTTGGTCCGAACTTGCAGTGTAAAAATTTTTTAAATTGGGGAAGATGTCTGTCAATGATGAGGTAGGGACACCCATCCACAACGCGAGTTCAGCAAAATATGAATCCGTAGAAATTTCTGGTATGACGATGTTTTTATCTATTACACGATCGGCTTGAAGGTCAAGAGAAGGTACTTTTCCAAAGATCTGACTCCCGTTTACAGCCCCTCCGAAAACCAAAGAATGTCCACCCCATGCATGATCGGTCCCACTGCCTTGAGAGGTAATCGTTCTTGCGAAGTCTGAGATTGTGAAGGTCGTTACCTTTTCTGTTGTGCCCAATTCAGCCATTGCCTGATAAAAAGATCCGATTGCTCCACTTAAAAGAGAAAGCACATTGTTGTGGTTGTTGAGGAGCTCCTCATGGGTGTCAAACCCACCAAGTTTAACGTAATATGTTTGCCTTTCCATTCCTAAGCTCCCAGATACGGCGATACTCTGAGCGACCCTTTTCATCTGATTAGAAATATCTGTGTCCGCGAATTGTGTTGTGAGAGGTGTCAGGTTATCGATCGCTGAAGTGTAACCGTCAGGTTGGTTTGAAGGAGAAAACCCATCTGTTTGATGTTCTGCTTGCCAGAGATTTGTCCCTAAAAAAGACAGGTTCATAGACAGCTCTTGGTTCGTGTTTCCAGAAGTGAGAATATCCGCAACCTTTCTTCCCCAACCATTTTCCGTTCTTGACTGAGGAACTGAAGTATGCCAATGTTTGGATTGATCTGAGTGCGACATCAACCCCAAAGGCAGATTTGCTGTACCTGCTAAAATTTGGCGCTTAGAAACTGGTTCTACGAGGGTTCCGACATTTGAAATTACCGCAGCGTTTCCAGAGTTAAATAAATGAGCGACTTCTGGCATCGCTGGGTGCAGGCCGTAGCTTATTCCATCTGGATCCGTATAATTGAGCGGGATAAGATCTCCACAAGGCAACGCCAAATGAGATCGTGAATCAGCGTACACATCATAGGGGTCTGAAGAAGTTGGAACCACCATGTTGTATGAATCATTCCCCCCAGCTAAAAGGACACACACAAGCGCTCTGTAGTCATCTGGTTGAGAAGGGGGCGTGAGTGAATTCACCATCCCTAAGCTGTTAAAAGACGAAAGAAATGCAGCAGAACCTACCGCTGCACAACCTGTTGTACCGATAAATGTTCTCCTTGAAATGTGTCTCTTGGTTGACTTCTTAACTGACATGTAGATGACTTTTAAATGATATAATCAGGTGAGAAAATCAACTGAAGTAACGAAAGCGCTTTTTTAAATCACAAGAATTAGTTCAAGATAATTCTTCTGTATGTCGGTGTTTCAGATTGTGTGTTTAACTGAAAGATGTACGCTCCTCTTGGCAGTTCACTCACATCGAGTGTTGTTTCGTTTTGTAATGAGCACCTTCGAACCAACCTCCCCGAATTGTCTCTCACAAATAGTTCTGCTGATTGAATTCCGTTTTGAAGAACAACCGTGACATTTGAAGAAGCAGGAGATGGGAAAACTACAAATGACCCATCTTCGACTTCATCGATTGAGACCGCAGTAATGTCTATGGTGAGACAGACCTCATCGCCTGAGCATCCTCCGTTGTTCGTCTCCGTAACACACAACGAGCCTGCTCCACCTCCCCACCAGGAGACATTGACGTCTGACGTTCCTTCTCCGTCAGTAACATCTCCACTTGTACTCACCCAGTCGTAAGTGCTTCCCGATGTGCTAGGGTAAGAATAGGAAAAAAGGATGTTCGCTGTAGGGTTAACTTCTCCTGAAATGGAAAACAGAGTGATGTAATTGCACAAAGATGCATCAGGGAGTGCATTTGGAGAATAGTTACAAGCTTGTGAATCGTCGCACCCAAATCCTTGACATTCACATGAGCCAGCTTGTATCGCGTCATTTGCAGTATTCTCATCACCGTCATCGCAGGAGTCTCCAGGCAAGATGCACGTTGAATCATTGATTGTAGCCTCAAAGTCATAATTACATGCTTCGGGATTCATACAGCCCGCGCATGACAAATACTCACATGAACCTTCATCATTAATAGTGGCCTCAAAATCATAATTACATGCTTCAGGATTCATACAGCCAGCACATGATAAATACTCACATGAACCATCATCAAGTGTTGCACCCGAATCGAAGTTACAAGACAAATCATCCGTACATCCATAACATGAATAATCACATCCACCACTTCCGTCTGTAGCTTCTGGATCAAAGTTGCATGCAGTTAAGTCGATGCAACCTATAATCTCTAGCTCATCACATATCCCGTCGTCGTCTGAGTCATTTACACATTCTCCATTGTTGTATAGATGCGAGACCTCTAACAAGTCGGGACATACCGTGTCAATGTTTGTTTGTTCACCGCCGACAAATGACTGCAAGCACGTTTGCAGCGACCAATCACCACAAGTCGTCACTTGAGCTATGAGGATTTTCAGATCGTCACCAGCAACAGCGTTTTCAGGAGAACCGACCATATAAACTGAACCATTGTCAAATACAGCTGAACAAATACCAGTTGCGGTAGGCATTCCAACTGTGGAAGGTAAAATGCCTGGATCATCACTGCTGGTCATCCCTATGGTCCAATATGTGTCATATTCCATCTCTGGAAAAACGGGCCAAAACAAGGATGAGTTTGAAGCATCCATCGACATTGATGTCGCAACCGGGTCGTGACATCCGCAAGGGGCATCGATAAACATCTCTGGAGTCCCAAGAGCTCCAACATCAGAATAAAGTGCACTCAGAATATCCTCAGGATTTGTAAAATTCGCATAGACCTTATAGGTTCCAAAAAACTGCAAAGCATTTCCTTCTTCAGTAAAAACAGTGTCCAGTTCGAATGTATACTCCGTAAACTGAGCATGTAGGTTGAAGGAAATGAAAGTTAGTGAGAAAAGAAAAAGAGCAGGTAGGGCTTGCAGATGGTGTTTCATTGAAAGGGATGTTTTTAAAGCTTACAAGTTAAGAAACTGAAGGGAAATATCTAAAATAAAAATCGATCGATTAACTGTTCATGCCCTCTTCGATTGCTTCGGCCATAAGTGGAATGTGAGCCATCAAATCAACGAACCCGTCATCTGTGATTACAAGGTCATTCTCCAAGCGTATTCCTAGGCCTTCTGAAGGAATATAAATTCCTGGCTCGCAAGTGAAAACATTTCCCGATTGTATCGGGTTTTGCCAATGTCCTACATCGTGAACGTCTAAGCCGATAAAGTGAGAAGTTCCATGCATGAAATATTTTTTATAGGCGGGTGAGGCTGCCGATTGCTTCGAAACGTCATGCTTGTCAATCAAATTCAAATCAAGCAATTGCTTCGTCATAAGCTCCCCAACCTGTTTGTGATATTCGTGTAAACTCACACCGGGTCTCAGCAGCTTCATGGCATCTTGCATCACAGAGTAAACAGAGTTGTATACCGCGCGTTGCCTGTCTGTAAACTTTCCGCTCACAGGAATACATCTCGTCATATCAGCGGCATAGTTTCCATATTCGGCTCCGACATCCATCAACACCACATCGCCAGCTTGACATTCCTTATCGTTCTCTACATAATGAAGGACACATGCGTTTGCACCACTTCCCACAATAGGCGTGTAAGCAAATCTTCTCGAACCTCTTCTGATAAATTCATGAAGAAATTCTGCTTCAATTTCATACTCCATAACACCAGGCTTGACAAATTGAAGCACTCTTTCAAGTCCTGCTTTTGTGATGTCACATGCGCGTTGCATTTGCAGAATTTCTGCCTTTTGTTTTACCGCCCTGAGGTCATAAAGAAGAGGTGCTGTTCTTGCTGTTCGGTGATTTGGATATTTTTCTCGGATTCTCTTGTTTTCTCTCATCTCTCGTGTTTCCACAGATGTGCTAGCGCGAGTATGTGGGTTGTCGTTGAGGTAAAGCAAGTCTGACTCAGCCATAAGACGGTGAAGCGTAGTTTCAAAAGCAGATAACCACTGAACGTTGCGAATTCCTGTAGACTCAACAGCCTCTTTTTTTGTGAGTTTTGCTCCATGCCAAACAGCGAGCTCGTCACTTGTCTCTATCACAAATAAAATTTCTTTATCTGCTTCCGAATGTGCCTCTGGGAAAAGCAGCAAAATTGTTTCCTCCTGATCCACTCCACTCAAATAGAAAATATCTGTACCCTGAACAAATGGCATCGTTCCATCGGCACTGGTAGGATAAATATCACTAGAAAAGACGAGGGCTAAGCCCTTCGATTCTAACCTGTCAGCCAATGACTGTCTATTGCGTGTGTATAACGCAGAGGGTAATTTTTCGTAACGCATAGCCGCAAGTTACTACCTTCGGGGCATGAGCAACAGTATTTCTACAAATAATGCACCCAAGCCTGTGGGATCTTATCCGCACGCAAGAAGAGTCGGGGAACTTTTATTCTTAAGCGGAGTAGGGCCGCGTATAGCTGGATCTGGTGTCGGTGACAGCAAAGTGCCTGGCCTAGAACTTTCTGCAGATGGAGAAGTGATTAAATATGACATTTCAGCACAGGTTCACGCTGTCTTTGGGAATGTAAAGGCCATTTTAGAAGCAAGTGGGAGTTCGTGGGAGGAGCTTGTCGATGTCACCGTGTTTTTAACGGACATGTCACGTGATTTTTCTGAGTTTAATCGTATTTATGCAGAGTATTTTTCAGACCTTGGAGACAAAAGGCCTTGCAGAACTACTGTAGAAATAAACTGTTTGCCAACTCCTATTGCAATTGAATTAAAATGTGTTGCTACAATAAAATCATAAATAATGCCTAATAAGAACGATTTTAAGCCTGAAATACTAGATAAATTAGACCTTTTGCAGAAGAAGTACTCTGACATGGGACAAGATTTGTCTTCGTATTTAGATGGGCTGCTGTATGCTGACTTCCTCACTTATTGGGATTATATCAACCTAGATACACTGCTAAGTCTTCAGCAACCGATTACACCATATCCGGATGAGAAAGTATTTATTATCTACCATCAAATTACAGAATTGTACTTCAAACTTGCCATCCACGAATTCGAACAAATCGGTGAAGCGGTTAAAGAAGAAAGTCTGACGTCGAAGTTTTTATTAGAACGGGTAAAAAGAATCAATCGCTATTTCGAAGCGCTTACGAGCAGCTTCGACATTATGGTGGACGGAATGGACCAAGGTGAATTCCTTAAATTCCGAATGTCTTTGCTCCCTGCGAGTGGATTCCAAAGTGCTCAATATAGAAAAATTGAAATTTACAGCACATCTTTAGACCGCATTGCTCACAAGAACCACCGAGAAAAATTCTCAGGATATGCATTAGAAGAAATTCCGCTAATTTTCGACCACCTCTACTGGAGAGAAGGGGCCTCTGAATTAAAGTCTGGTGCGAAAACCCTCACGTTGAAACAATTTGAGAAAAAATACGATGCAGAATTAAAGGCGTTGGCTGTGAAAACTTTCAAATCTAACGTACGGACTGCCTCAGGTTCCCTTGTTTTTTCAAAAGAAGAGGCTGCCATAAAAGAAGAGTTGCGCCAAGCGATGCGTTGGTTAGACACAAACGTAAACGTAAACTGGACGTTGGCACATTACAAATCTGCCGTTAGATACCTTCAACGTGATCCTGAAGATATTGCCGCTACAGGTGGAACGAACTGGCAAAAATATCTCCCTCCTCGTTTCCAGAAGCGCATCTTCTTTCCAGAATTGTGGAGTGAACAAGAGATCGAAGATTGGGGTAAAGGTTGGGTTAGCCGTGAAGTTTTTGGGGCAAAGTAAATCCACCAGTACATGAGGTTATTTTTTGTTTTAGCGAGCGCACTAAGTGTGGTTTTTTCCTTTAGTTGTAACTCTTCTGAGTCTACAAATCCTGACCGAGTGTCGGCGATTTCTGCTGTGTCTGTGACCAAACCTTTGGTGAGGTTCGATGTGTTGTGGGACAATCTTGAAGTAGATTCTGGAATGATTCGCAAAGACCAAACACTGTCTCATCTTCTTGATAATTTTGGAATCGGAGCAGGGAAAGTTGCTACTCTTGCCGCAAACAGCAGGGAAGTATATGATGTTCGGAAAATGAGGGGTGGTAAACGATGGTGGCTTGCTTCGGAAAGAGACACAAGTGAGGTTCCTGTTTGGCTTATTTATGAAAGAAATGACCTTGATTACGTTGTTTTTTCCTTGAAAGACACCCTAGGAGCAAGACTCGGATCCTACGCTGTAGATACAACCTACCGAAGTGTTCAGGGGGAAATAACGAACTCTTTGTATGTCGATTTTGACAGGCTGGGTGTGCCTACAAATCTTGCTGTTGCAATGGCTAAGGTATACGCATGGACCATTGATTTCACTCATGTACAACCTAGTGACGAATTTGAAGCTTACTACTTTCGGAAAAGAGTAAACGGAAAAGAAGTTGGGATGCCTACCATACTTTTCTGCAACTTTAACCACCACGGAATGGATCTGCCAGCGTACCGTTTTGATCAAGGTGATGGTCCCGATTATTTCGATCCACAAGGTGGGTCGCTGAGGAAGGCTTTTCTAAAATCCCCCGTGGAGTTTTCACGTATTTCTAGCAGCTTTAACAAGAAGCGTTTTCATCCTGTCTTGAAGAAAGTAAAAGCCCACTTGGGTACAGATTATGCCGCGAAAACTGGCACCCCCATTCTTTCCGTTGGTGATGGCGTAGTCACAAAGGCTAGTTACACAAATGGGAATGGGAAATATGTGAAGATTCGTCACAACAACACCTACGAAACCCAATATTTACACATGAGCAAGCGTCTCGTGTCAGTAGGAGACAGAGTAAAACAAGGAGAAACAATTGGATTGGTGGGTTCGACAGGACTCGCTACTGGACCCCATGTTTGTTTTAGGTTTTGGAAAGATGGCAAGCAAGTGGATCATCGCAAAGAAAACTTCCCCCCTTCCACTCCTGTTCGAGATGACGAGATGGACAACTTTGCAAAACAGGTTGTAAAGTTGGAGTCCGACGCTAAAGACGCGTTCAATTAAACTTTGAACTGCAGTCTCTCGACTATTTCCAGTGACCTACTTCCAACTTTAGCTCACTCTCCAGCTTTGCGATTTCCTCCGCGTAAATTTCTGTAATGTATTCTCTTTCTTCAGAGGTCATTTTTGGAAGCGCATCGGAATTGTAATACCAGGCAACAAGTTTCTTCTTCAGGCTTGATGGAATCAGATTCCCAAGTTTGTGTTTAAGTCCGTGCGAAGTAAGAAAGCGATTGAGCTTTTCGAAGCGGGCAAGGCCCCCCGTATTGGCGTCGTTTTTGTCGGGTTGGGTCGTTGCTTGAGGAAGATCTAGCCAATCGAGGAGCCTTTGCCATTTGTCAGGCGACCGAAGGTCTTCGGTGAGCATTATTAGAATCTGAGAGTCCGAAAAATGAGCCCGCCAACGAGAAATTTGTTGAGAATAAAGACCCAGCTGAACGAAGAGTTCGCTTGCTCCCCAACCTGGTGAAGGGTGGGCGAGATCTTTCTCTACTGCCTCACGAAGTGGAAGAGAAGTAAAGCCATACTTTCTGGCCATCATATAGTGGGAATACAAGCGGTCAATGGGGTTGCGAAGCATGATTAAGATGCGCGCATTGGGGTGTTCTTTCGCAAGCGCAGCAGGTGCTGATTGAGAAAACAAATACGAGGTGCTACATTCTCCCACAAGAAGTGCTTCGGGTGGAGCGGGTGCAAAAAGTGAGGCGTAACTGGAAGCATCGCGAATGAAACCGACTTGAAGCTGTGGAAGTGGAATCTCAGAAAAGTAATCCGACAGATCTAGGCGAGTGTTCGCAAGAAATTCTGAAGAGAATTTTGAGGTGTCGATGTCCGTGGAGTAGTAATTGGGCTCCTTGAGAGGGCTGAGGTACACATCTGAACGAGAGTTGAGGCGTTCAAAAACAGTTGTCGTTCCAGCTTTAGCGGCGCCAATAACGAAAAAATTTAGAGAGTCTTTTTTCACGTATTTGCTTAAAAAGGATGCGGAATAGAAATGAAACCATACTCCTTCTTTATCTGAAAGACAGCCATGACATTCCAAACAACAGTGCTTACTCCAGTTGCAATGGCTGCTCCCATGAGACCGTAAATTGGAATCAAGTAAAGGTTAAGGCCTACATTGATTGCAGACGCCACAAGGATAATGTTTCGCGCTTTCTTTTCCTTTCCAGTCATGTTGAGCAGATACATCACTGGTCCACACAGGGCATTGATGAGTTGGGCGATAGCTAAAACAATAAGTGGAGCTACGCCTGCTGTAAACTCTTCGCCAAACAGGTCCAAAACAAAGCTAGGAAAGAGGAGAATGGCAATGAAAACAGGTGTGCTAATGGCGAGGTTCATATACCCTATGTTGCGTGTCATTTTTTGGAGACCTGCCAGATCATTCTTGGCACTAAATGAGCTAAACATTGGGGCCGCAATGCTGTTGATTGCAAACTGTGCGAAAGTGATAAGCGTGGCAACTTTAAATGCCAAGCGATAGATTCCCACTTCTGACTCTTCTAAGTAATACCCAATCATCAGTGTATCAGACCAGTTCATAATCATAAACATCGATGCGCTGATAAGCATGGGGAAAGCCACTTTTAAAAGGGGTTTGACAGCAATCTTATCAGCTGTGGAGCTGGTTTTTACTGTGACCAAAGTGGAAAGGTGTTTGGGCGTCGTAAACGCTGCAAAAACAGACAGAAAAACCACACCGGTTCCGAAAGAAAAAAGCGGAATCAAATCGGAATCATAGCCTTGATACTGAAGTGTTAAAAATGATGCTATCGCAATAAGAACAACAGTTCCTCGCTGAAGAATGCTATATCCTACCATCTTTTTCATCCCTCGATAAGCCTCCGCATTGATTTCATATGAAGTTAAAAAAGGGATGATGTGAGCTACAATTCGAAATGGGGTAACGAGGCTTTCATTGCCGAATAAACTAGCTAGCTCTTCTGCGAAAAAATAAACTAAAACCCCCAGGAAAATTGAGAGTGGAAGAGAGAGAACGACGGCCAATCTGTAGACTTTTCGAAGGTTCGTACGGGCACCCTTTTCCACAAATTCTGGAATAAATCGTACAAGAGCTCCTCCAAGACCCAGTCTCGACAACAAACTGGCAATGGTTAGGGCTGTGAGGCTAAGTTCGAAAATTCCGAAAGACTCCGCTCCATAGTTTGTTGTAATTAGGTAGGCAAAAACATACCCTGCTCCGGCTCCGGCCACCTTAAAGGCCATAACAAGTCCACTTCCAGAAAGAAGTTTCTTAAAGTCGGGACTGATGTTATGAAGAAAAGGTCTCATTTCGCTAAGCTCGCATGGCTAAGAACGTGCAGAATACACAAGTCCATACATCTTCATTTGCTTAACCATCGAAGCGAGACCGTTTGAGCGGGTCGAGCTCAGGTGAGCGTGTAGACCTATCTTTTCGAGGAAGTAGAGATCCGCAGCTGCAATCTCTGAAGCTTGTGAGTTGCTCAACACCCTGACCATCAGTGCTACCAGACCTTTTGTAATAATCGCATCGCTGTCTGCTCCGAAAACAACCTCTCCAGCAGTGTTTCGTTTTGCTGACAGCCAAACCCGGCTCTGGCATCCCTTAATCAAGTTGTCCTCAACCTTCTCATCTTCCAACATAGGTGAAAGCTCTTTCCCAATCTCGATGATGTGTTCGTATTTCTCCATCCAGTCCGAGAACATGTCGAACTCCTCGATGACTTGATCTTGCCTAGAGTTTACGGTGTTCATTCTATTCATGCAGTAAAGATATAGTGGGTGACTCGACAACGGGAAGACCGACTGATTGCCAGCCGTTAGGATGACCTCGTTTAAGTAAAAATGTATAACCTGATGCGCTTCTACTTCCAGGCTTACAGCAAACATAGACATCTTTGTCTTTGGAAATCGGAAAAGCGTTTTTTTCGAACGCATTCAGTGTTCTTATATCTACCAAAGCAGCTCTGATGAACATCAATTTTTCTGGATGTTTTCCTTGAAATAACTTGAGGATTTTATCCAACATAACGTTAGACTCTTTGGGCGTCTACGCTCTTCCATCCTCCTCCGTTAACAACCTCTAAACCTTGATCTGCCAAATAATCAGCCGCTTGTCCACTACGCCCTCCCGAGGCACAACAAAGAACCAAGGGTTGCATCGTCTTGAGCTCATCAATTCTGGACACGACTTCATTAAGCGGGATATTCACAGAACCCGTCACGTGACCGCCTGAAAATTCTCCTGGTGTACGCACATCGACGATTGTTGTGTCTGCGTGGTTGATTTTTTCTTGAATACTCATGAAACGCTTTATAAACTACCTTAACATTTTTACGGCCCTCTCAAGTCCGGCAACCAGGGCATCAATTTCTTCAAATGAGGTGTAAGCTGCAAAACTTGCTCTTACTGTGCCAGAAACACCCAACCACTTCATAAGTGGCTCGGTACAATGAGATCCAGTTCTTACAGCTATTCCCAGTTGATCTAGCAAGGTTCCGAGATCTGCAGGATGTGTTCCATCGATCAGAAAACTAACAACTCCCGCCTTGTGATCTGCCGTACCATAAATTTTTAGACCTTCTATGGCAAGCAATTTCTTGTGAGCATACTCCGTGAGAGCTCGCTCATGGGCTGCGATTTTCTCAACTCCTACTGAGTTCATCCATGAAATAGCGTGTCCGAGACCAATCGCTCCTGAAATATTGGGGGTTCCTGCTTCAAATTTGTAAGGAGGAATGTTAAACGTTGTGGGATCCTCAAAACTGACTGAAGAAATCATCTCCCCACCACCACGCCATGGAGGCATGGATTCGAAGAGCTCTTGCTTTCCGTAAAGAATTCCTATCCCTGTTGGACCATACATTTTGTGACCAGAACAGGCATAGAAATCACAGTCCAAGTCTTGGAAATCTACCAAACAATGAGGTGCTGCCTGAGATCCATCAATTAACACACAAGAGCCCACTTTGTGTGCAAGTTCGGTGTAATATTTGACGTCGTTGATTGTTCCAAGTGTGTTTGAAACGTGAGAAAAACAAACAAGTTTTGGTTTAAGTGCTAGTTTTTTTTCAAAATTTATCTGGTCTAAAGAGCCGTCAGGTAAAACATCAACAACTTCAATTTTGCAGCCGATTTCATTCGCTAAAATTTGCCAAGGCACGATGTTGCTGTGGTGCTCTAGACGTGTCAACAAGATGATAGAATCGCTTGTCAGATTCGATCTTCCCCAAGTTGAAGCAACAAGATTGATGCTGTCGGTAGCTCCCGAAGTAAATACAATCTCTGAGGTTTTCGAAGCATTAAAATGATTTCGAACAGTTTCACGGGCACCTTCAAAAGCGTCTGTTGCTTGTGTTGCAAGGGCATGAGCTCCTCTGTGAATGTTGCTGTGAAAGTGTGAAAGATATTCACGTTGTGACTCAATGACCGCGCGTGGCTTTTGGGCAGAGGCTGCGCTGTCTAAATAAACCAGAGGGTGACCGTTTACTTGTCTCTCAAGAATGGGGAAATCTCGGCGTATCTCCTGAACATCGTATGTATTCTCATCCTTACCAACCATGTCTTTCTTGATAGATTTTCATAATCTCTTTACGTAATTCTGTGCTCGGAACGCTAGAAATAACATCAGCTAAAAAGGCCTCAACGAGGAGAGCTTTGGCTGCTTTTTCTTGAATTCCTCGGGATTTAAGGTAGAAAAGAGCATCGAGATCGAACTGACCTACCGTACAGCCATGGGCGCATTTTACATCGTCCGCATATATTTCTAACTCAGGCTTTGTATTTATTGAGGCTCCTCGATCGGCTACAATATTCGTGTTCTGTTGGAAAGCGTTCGTTCTTTGTGCATCAGGTCTAACGAAGACCTTTCCGTTAAAAACGCCCGTCGATGATCCATACATTATGCCTCTGTAAAGCTCCGACGAAGTTCCATCTGAACTTGTGTGATCCATCGTGGTGTGGTTGTCAACATGCTCGTTTTCTGTCGGCAGATAAGCACCGTTAAAGATAGAATCTGTTCCCTTTCCACGTGAGACAATTTCTAGCTCATTCCTAACCCAATGACCTTTCACTGTGAACGTGTGCATCATGAATCTGCTGTCGCGCTCTTGAATGATATTCTCGTGTGAAAAGTGGTAAATCTCTCCATCCTCGTTGCAAACTTTTTCAAGCATAAAAGATGCGTTGGGAGCTATGGAAGCTTCCAACAGTCCATTGTACATTCCGCTAGATTTTTTTGTTGAGCTGCACCAAATCACCACATCTACTTCACCCCCCTCCTCTACTCTTACAAAATGTCTCGGGAAACTTGCAACATCGATTCCGTCTGTCAAGTGATGAATGACAATCGGCCTATCAAGTTTAATGTTGCGAGCAATCTTCAAGAACATTCCGTCTTGATGGTAGCTCTCGTTGAGTTCACCTACCCATTCTTTCTGAGAATACGTGTTTTGAAATTCCGGTGACTCCCCGTCTTCAACTTCGCTCATAGGCATACAAACAACACCTTGAGCAACTGGGAGGTCGCTCAGAGAGGCGTCGAATTTTCCGTTTCTCAACACAAGTCGATACGCCTCAAGTCCTTGAACGGGGTTGGGGTCAACCTCCTTGGAGAACCCACTGTTAATCGCTTCCGAATCTGTGGAAAGGGACGTGTTTAACAGCTTTGAAATAGGTGAGTATTTCCACCTCTCTGACCTCCTTGTAGGAGGCAGAAGTGTAGATTTGAATATGTCTGTGAGCACTGCCATATCCTAAGCGTTCTGTTCTTCCTTAATCCAGTCATACCCCTTGGCTTCTAGCTCAAGAGCGAGTTCTTTTCCTCCGCTTTTCACGATTTTACCGTTTGATAAAACATGGACAAAGTCTGGAATGATGTGATCTAAAAGTCTTTGGTAATGAGTGATGACAATAAAGGCCCTGTCAGGAGAACGCATCGCGTTCACTCCTTTAGAGACAACTCTCAAGGCATCAATGTCTAGGCCTGAGTCTGTTTCATCTAGAATACAGAGTTTGGGCTCGAGTATCGCCATTTGAAAAATCTCGTTTCGCTTCTTCTCTCCTCCAGAAAACCCTTCGTTCACTGACCGATCCCGAAGTCTACCGTCTAATTCCACAAGAGAAGAACACTCTTTCACCTTGGCGAGAAAGTCCTTTGCCTTGATCGGCGGTTGTCCATTGTGATCGCGCTTTGCGTTTACAGCCGCCTTCATGAAGTTTAAGTTCGAAACACCTGGGATCTCGATCGGATATTGAAAGGCCAGGAAAACGCCTTCTCTAGCTCGGTCACTTGCCTCCAGCTCGAGTAAGTCCGTACCATCTAAATCGACGACACCGTCCGTTACCTCGTAAGCTTCGCGGCCCGCAAGAACAGATGCGAGTGTCGATTTTCCTGATCCATTGGGACCCATGATGGCATGGATTTCACCAGGCTTAACATCAAGGTTGAGACCTTTAAGAATCTCATTGTCGCCAACTTTGGCGTGTAAATTTTTAATTTTTAGCATTCTAAATTGCTTTTTCAGCTTTATCCTACGCTTCCTTCTAAAGAAATAGTAAGAAGTTTTTGGGCTTCAACGGCAAACTCCATAGGTAGTTTGTTTAAGACATCTTTTGCATAACCCTTCACAATGAGACCTATCGCTTCCTCTTCTTCGATTCCTCGTTGTTGGCAATAAAAAATTTGGTCTTCACCAATTTTCGAAGTTGTTGCCTCGTGTTCGATCTGAGCTGTTGGGTTTTTTACTTCGATATAAGGAAAAGTGTGTGCTCCACATTTGTCCGTCATAAGTAGAGAGTCGCAAACTGAGAAGTTGCGCGCGTTTTCTGCTCCTGGATGGATTTGTACGAGGCCCCTGTAAGAGTTTTGAGACTCCCCTGAAGAAATACCTTTAGAGATAATGGTAGAACGGGTGCGCTTTCCCAAATGAATCATCTTGGTTCCCGTGTCGGCCTGTTGTTTGTTGTTCGTCACAGCGACGCTGAAGAACTCTCCAATGCTGTCATCGCCTTTTAAAATACAGCTTGGGTATTTCCAAGTCACCGCCGAACCTGTCTCCACCTGAGTCCAACTTATTTTTGAAGCTCTGTGACAAATCCCGCGCTTGGTTACAAAGTTGAACACTCCACCCTTTCCGTTTTTATCTCCAGGATACCAATTTTGTACCGTACTGTATTTTACTTCAGCCTCATCGTGTGAAATAATTTCAACTACAGCCGCATGAAGCTGGTTTTCGTCTCTCTGTGGAGCGGTACATCCTTCTAGATAACTAACGTAACTGCCCTCGTCGGCTACAATCAGAGTTCTCTCAAACTGACCTGTTCCGGCTTGGTTAATCCTGAAATAAGTACTAAGCTCCATGGGGCACCTAACGCCCTTAGGAATATAGCAAAACGATCCATCAGTGAAGACTGCAGAATTTAAAGCTGCGTAATAGTTATCTCTCTGGGGAACTACAGTTCCTAAGTACTTTTTAACAAGCTCCGGATGTTCTTTAATCGCTTCGCCTAGTGAACAGAAAATGACACCGATTTCGCCCAGAGTTTCTTTAAAAGAGGTTGCGACTGAAACGCTGTCCATGACGAAATCAACCGCCACACCACTCAACTTCTTCTGTTCCTCTAAGCTGATACCAAGCTTCTCCATCGTCTTCAAAAGCTCAGGGTCTACTTCGTCTAAAGATGCAAGTACTTTTTTTGGTTTGGGCGCTGAGTAAAAACTGATCGATTGCAAATCGGGCTTGTCGTACGCAACGTGTGCCCAATCTGGCTCCTCCATTTTAGACCAAGCAGCAAAAGCCTCTAACCTCCACTTCAACAACCAATCAGGCTCATTTTTTTTGCTTGAAATCGTTCTGATAACGCTTTCATTAAGTCCTGGTGCAATTGTATCCGAGTCGATTTCAGTCGTGAAACCGTATTCGTAATTTTTCTCGGTGACTTCACTGAGTAAATTTTCTTCTTCTGTTCCCTTCATTTCAGTCTATAATGAAAAACTTTCTCCACATCCACAGGTGCGATTGGCGTTGGGGTTATAAAACTCAAACCCTTTTCCGTTGAGACCACCACTGTATCGAAGCTCTGTTCCTACCAAATACAAAAAACTCTTCTTATCCACGACAATTTTCACTCCCTTGTCCTCAAATTCTTGATCACCGTCTTTTACCACGTGGTCAAAATCCATCTCGTACATCAGGCCGCTGCATCCGCCTCCTTTCACTCCAACACGAACAAAGCTTCCATGGGGACGACCTTCTTCGCTGAGTAATTTTATCACATGCTGTTTAGCTGAATCACTAACTTTAATCATAGTGCAAAAATACCACCTTTGTGGTATACAACATCACATTATTCATATTCGTTCTAAATAGGATAACTTTTTTTAATATTGTTCGTCATAACGCTACGGGGTTGCATCTTTGGGGTATGGCTTCTAAGCATCGCACAAACAAGAATAGACTCCCTGCATCTCAGGCAACTACAACGTTCACAACGGTCGTAGGAATGACCTTAACACTGGTGTTAATTGGGTTGATTTCTGTCATCTCTCTTTTGGGGGCCCGTTGGGAGAAGCAGCTTAGGCAAGAAGTTCGAATGCAGGTCTATTTTATGAGTGACCTTGACAATGAAACACTGAACAAAGCTCTTGCAATTGTTGAAACTGACCAAGCTGTAGCAGAGGCCATTTACATTGAACCTCAAGCAGCAGCAGAAAAACTAGAGCAAGATTTAGGGGAGTCTTTTGTAGAATTTTTAGGCTACATACCGCTCCCACCAGCAATGGATGTCAGGTTAAAATCTGAATTTGGGAATTCTGACAAATTAATGGAAATCGCCGACCGGCTTGAAAATGTGTTGGGGGTTGCTGAGGTTGTTTGGCAAGACAAGCTGCTTGCAAAAATTGAAAAAACAATCAACAAGTTAATGCTTCCGTTGGTTGCAATGGCTGGCCTTTGTTTATTTATTGCGCTCGCTTTAATGAACAACACTGTAAGGCTAACTGTGTTTGCGCGACGTTTTTTAATTCGCAACATGCAGCTTGTTGGTGCAAAACCAGGGTTTATTCGCAAACCCTTTGTCAGTCAGGGATTTGCTCTTGGAGTAAGTTCTGGACTTCTTTCATTTGCGCTCATCACAGTTGTTCTTTCTCTGTTAAAGGGACCTCTAGGTTCAACTGCCTTTTTACTTGAACCTCTTTCTCTGATGTACATCGCTTTCGGGCTCACTTTTATTGGAGGGACTTTAGGAGTTCTATCAACAGCATTTGCTGTAAACCGTTATCTACGTCTCGACGTAGGCCAACTTCATTAGCTTAAATTCGCAAGATGAATAAAGAAATGGATAGAAATTCTAACAACGGAAACTTTGCTTTTTCAGCTGTTAACTACAAATTGTTGGGGCTGGGACTTGTTCTGTTGGTTTTAGGATACGTTTTAATGAGTGGAGGGGGATCGGATGACCCCAATGTATTTAGCTACGAGATTTTTAGTTTCCGACGGATAACCCTAGCGCCCTTCATCATTCTATCCGGTTACGGAACCATCTTGTTTGCTATTCTTAAAAAATCGTAACGTCTGAATGAACAATCTCTGGGAAGTTTTTTCATACCTAATACTGGGTCTCATACAGGGCTTGACAGAGTTTCTTCCTGTATCGAGCTCTGGCCACTTGACATTGGGGACTGCCGTCCTTCAACTTCCAGAAGAAGATTTGACTTTTTCTGTCCTGGTTCATGGAGCGACAGCATTAAGCACCATTGTGGTTTTTCGTCAAGATATCTTCCAATTAATCACAGGTGTTTTTAAGAAAAATGAGGAGGGGAAACAAGCCAGGAAGTATGTGGGACTTATTGTCTTAAGTGCTGTCCCAGCAGCCATCATCGGTTTAAGTTTCAAAGACCAAATAGAAGGCCTCGCTTCAAGCTCTTTTGTGGGTGCCATGCTTATCGTCACCGCTGCAATCTTAGCAATCTCACAAAAAGTGAAGTCCAAGCCAAGGGGTTCTATTGGTGCAGGAGCTTCTGTTTTAATCGGATTGGCTCAAGCGGGAGCAATATTGCCTGGCATAAGCCGCTCTGGAAGCACAATCGGTGCTGCCTTGCTACTCGGAATCTCAAGAGCTGAAGCTGCAAAATTTAGTTTTCTGATGGCGCTTCCTCCAATCATCGGAGCAAACTTGCTCGAAATAAAGGACATCGTAAGCAACAAGTCCGCTACAGTAGCAGACACCGCAGTTCCGTATCTTGGTTATGCCATAGGGGTTGTCGCAGCATTTTTAGCAGGGCTTGCAGCTTGTACATGGATGATTAAACTCGTGAAAGGCACTAATTTAATGTGGTTTGCCGTTTACTGTTTTGTGGTAGGGGTCATCGCGTTGATTCTGTAAACTTTTAATACATTTATATGATGCTTCGAAAAAACATATGCCTATTCGCTTTTAGCGCACTGCTCCTCCTCAGCGGATGTGTAGAAGTAACATTCCCAGAAGCCATGCCGATGAACAGGTGCGATAAAAACCACTTCCCCAAATCATGGCAAGGGGATTGGACTTTCTCTGAGCAAAGTGATGACTTAGATGAGAATCTGACGGTCAACCCTCAATACGTCTCGTTCGGCACCGACAAAGTTGTTTTAGGAGAAGAAAACATTCTTAGAAAATTTGCTGGATATTACATCTTAAGTACAAAAACTGAAAACACACAGAGGTGGAGTCTACTCTTTGCCAAGCGCAATAAAGATGTTTTACATGTCTATCGTTTTGATGGAACAGATGACGAAAAAATAAAAATTTGGGACACGTTACTTCAGGATGATGCCGGAAGCGGTCTTGAAACAATTACAAAAAACGAAGGAGGTCTAGATAAAATTAAAGAGTACCAACTTAATCCTAACAACAACAGGGTTTTTCGAAAGTTGCTTAAATCCGGAGGCCTAACACACATGGGGGACTATATACGCTGATGAATAAAAAGCGAATGTTAATAGCAATTGGGTGTCTCACAGTATTCATCGCAAGCGCAATTACAATTTTAGTCATCGCAAATGAGGAGAAAATTAAACTCTTTGCGATTGACCGCGTGAGCGACAATCTGAATGTTGAATTGAGTGTTGAAGAGGTTGAAGTCTCTGTATGGTCTGGATTTCCAAATGTGAGGGTAAACTTAAACCAAATCGTGCTGGGAGGATCCGGAAATAAAACGGTGAACTCATTGGATACGCTGCTGACCGCAGAGAAGCTGGGGGTGTCTCTGTCTCTGTGGGATGTGATTTTCTCAGACCCTGTTGTTGAGGCATTTATCCTAGAAGAAGCACATGTCCATTTAAAACAGGGAGCAAGTGGAGACTGGAACACTTCCGTGTTCAAAACACAAGACCTTGGCGATCGAAGTTTACAGGAAGATGTAAAAGTGAATTTGTATCAATTGATCGATGTCTCCATTGTTGCCCAGACAAATGACAATAAAACCTTCAGTTTTGAGATTGAACATGCCGATATTTCGGGTGAAAGTTTCGAGGTTTCCTTTTCCAACGGCAAATCCATCGGTGATGGAATAACAGAAGAATTAATTCCGTTGCAAGGTTCGTTGTCTGGCGAGTTGCTTCTGGGTGCCGATCAAGAAATAGAACTTACAATCAGAAATGCAGAAGTCAATGGCCTTTCTCTGAGTGGAAAACTCAACTATGATCATACTGTATTGGCTGAAATTCAAATTGACGAAATCAGCGTAAATCAGCTGAAGAAAATATTCAAGAAGGATTTTGTAGAAGGTTATTTAAGCGGTATTGTTTTCGATGGAAGTGCTAGCTTTTCTATAAAAACCGATTCTAAAAACACCTTCGTAGATTGGAAACTTCCTGAAAGTGGGATGGCTCTTTCTCCGAACATTACTGGGTTTTCGATGGTGAAAAAAGGGCGTGTCTCTGCTGAAGGCTCCTGTGAGTATTCTTCGAAGAGTCAAATTTTAGCGGTCTCTATTAGCACCTTTGAAATCGACACTAAGGGGCTTCAAGTTAACGGTGACGCAAGATGTCTCAACACAAAATCAGCAGATTGGACTTTGAATGTCCAGTCGACACTTGATGCTGGTGCGCCATATCGAAGCTGGATCCCTGAAATTCAAAGCGCTGAATACTCGTATTTGCCTCAAGATGGTGTGTTAAAATCCTCTGCCGAATTGCGGATTTCTGCTTGGGGCAAGTTAGAAGGCTTTTCCTGTACCGTTGAATCTGATGACCTACATGGGGCTCTGAACGCCATCCCTTATTCCATCAGGAACATGAGAGCTCATTTCAACAACAGCAAGATTCAAATTAAATCGTTTGGTTACAAATGGGGTGGGAACATTGGAGAGGTGACAGCTGAACTATTCGGGGTAGACAAGTGGATAGATGGGGGGTCTGTGGAAGGCGATGTCGATGTAAAGGCAACACGAATGAATGTAGAGGCTATCGTTCAATGGTGGGAGCATCAAAATGTGGTTGACACCCGACCTGAAGTCAGCCGGTTTTTGCCAGCTGGATCTGACATCTCTCTAAAAATTGTTTCCGAAAAGCTTACATGGGACGCCCTTGAATGTGAGTCTTTTCTTACGCGTCTTCATCTCACAGAATCGAAACTGAAAATCACAAACGCCACCACAAAAACGTTGGAGGGAGAGGTCAGGGTCGAGGGGTCCTTCCGCCCCAACTTAGAAGGTTGGAGTCTGAATTTATCGGGAACTGCCGACGGACTTTCGCTTCCTAAATTATTTGATTGTTACGACAATTTTGGACAAAGCACGCTGCGTGCTCAACATCTAGGTGGTTCTGTAAGTATAGCTGGAACAAGCAAAATGGGTTGGGGAAAAGAAGGTCTCTGGTCTGCGAAATCGCTAAATGCAAGTTTAAACGTTGCGATATCTCATGGCAGTCTTGAAAATTTTGAGGTGTTCGACGATGTCGCTGATTACCTTGATGAACACCGGTTAATCGCTCCTTTGGTGAACCCGAATGACTTAAGAAAACGTTTAAAAACGATACAGTTGGATGATGTAGAAACCCCCATTTATATATCTTCATCTACAACTACGATTCCCAGCATACACATCCACTCTTCAGCCATGGATGTTCGGGTCGAGGGAGAGCACAGCTTTTCAGGGAAGATCGATTATACCTTGGGGTTTGCATTGAGGGATTTGCGGAAATCCCGAGAAATTGAGTTTGGAAACATTGAAGATGATGGTCTGGGAAACATGTTTTTTTTAGCCATGGACGGCACCCTCAACGAGCCCGTGTATAGCTATGACAGATCCGCACATAAAACGCATCGGAGAGATGCCTTTAGAGATGAAGCTGTGAAAATAAAAGAATCGATTCTGAATTCTGGAGTCAACATCAAAGAAACAAAAACTGAAGAGGAGGTGAAAACATCAGCAGACACGAAGGGAAAACCAAAAAGAAAAAAGAAAACAAAATCCAGCAATCTTAACGAGATTGAGGACGATGATTTTTAGCGAGACCCTCATTACCAACTGTATATTTGTGATTATACAAAATGCTCATCTATGAGTCGTGAAATGCACATCAGCCTTGAAGAGCTCATTAGCCAGCTTGATAATAACGTGAGAGACCTTAAGCTCGGCAAGCTATCTGCCGAGGAGATCGTCAACATGCATGCGTTGTCTCGAACGTTGTACGAGCGAATGACTGTCTTGAGACACAAGGCTTTTGAAGCGGTTTCTGAAAATGGGTTAGAGGGTGAGAATTTCATTGCGCATGAAATCGATGAGGAAAGTGAGAAGTCTCAAACAGATTTAATTTCTTCTATCGAAGAGGTCACTGGAGCACCCCCTAAAAAAGGAAAGTTAAGGGTTAAAAGCGTCGTGGAAAGTTTACAATCGGCCCCGCTTAATTCTGTCGGTGAAGGTCTCACTATATTAGATAGGGCAAATTTCACTTCTACTCTGTTTTCTAATGATGAAATCATCTTTAATGACATGCTCGACCTTGTGGACAAGTGCAACAACCTGAAGAGCGCTTTGTCCATTTTCAATTCGAGCATAAAAACAAGAGGGACTAACAATGAGATTGAGGCAGCTTTAAAGGCTTTTACCAAACGAATAAATAGAAGGTTTCAATCATGAACAAAGGTGAATTGTGCGTTGTTCCAACTCCCATTGGAAACCTGAAAGACATGACTGAAAGAGCTCTTGAAGTTCTTGCCTCAGCAGATTTAATCCTTGCTGAGGATACGCGAACTACAGGAAAGCTCCTGCGACATTACGATATTGACAGGCCGATTCGTTCTTTCCACCTTCACAACGAGCATCGAGCTGTAGATGCAATCGTAGAACAACTCAATTCAGGTCTTACCTACGCGCTTTGCTCCGACGCCGGAACTCCAGCAATTTCTGATCCTGGGTTTCTGCTGGTTCGAGCATGCGTAGAAGCGGGCATTAATGTTAGC
>MDTF01010257.1_pt1 | contig 89000 bp, 76 predicted proteins | sample 811191 | NCBI WGS metagenome assembly MDTF01 (sample SAMN05326649, study PRJNA326480) | marine metagenome | isolation source: seawater | place: Southern Ocean | collected 2011 | reverse complement strand
GGATTGCGCTTCACTATCCTAAATGAAACGCCCTGTGCGGAGCCGCATGCAGGGTGTTGTGGGGGCTGGAGGCTAGATACCTCCGGCTACCCGATTAGCGCTATGCTGGTATTAGCGCTGACAGGCATAGGGTATAAAAACTATTTACAAGCTCATTAACAAATTTGCTACATTAATAAGTAATATTGTATCAATATATCGGCAAAGCAGTAGTCGATACTACCGGTGGCAATTGGTGTTATCGAAAAATTTTCAAACTCGTGGAGGAATAACAGGGTGATAAATGGCTATTTTAGCGGCCTGAATACCCTTTTTGCGCCGACTGGTAAAAAGGTTATCAGCACGGACACCGGTCAGGACCAGCCTTTGGCGGGCCGGTATGGTCGGCGCGCTGGCGCTTATTATGGGCGCCTGTTCCAGTCAGTCAGAGTTAGCATCTGACACCGCAGCAACCAAAACCATGATGCTCAGCGGTACTGGCAGCGATGATGCAGTAGAGTGGGATTTCTACTGTGACAAAGGACGCAACTGTGGCGAGTGGAGTAAAATCGCTGTGCCGTCTAACTGGGAGCTCGAAGGGTTTGGTGGTTACGACTACGGCCATATTCGTGAAAAACATGATGAGCAGGGCACCTATCGTCGAGATTTTGATGTGCCGGCGAGCTGGCAGAACCGCACCGTTAAAGTGGTGTTCGATGGCGTAATGACCGATACCACGGTGTTCGTTAACGATCAGCAGGTGGGGCTTACTCACCGGGGCGGATTTTATCGGTTTAGTTACGACATCACGCCTTACCTTAACTTTGGCGAATCCAACCAGATTAAAGTGGTAGTGGATAAGATTTCGGCTGATAAGAGCATCGAAGCTGCGGAGCGTCAGGCTGATTACTGGGTGTTTGGTGGTATTTTCCGACAGGTCTTCCTGCAGGCACTGCCTGCATCACATATTGACTGGGTAAGCCTGGATGCCAAAGCCAGCGGCCAGTTCGACGCTGAGGTGTATTTTGAAGGTCTGATCGGTGCAGAAACCGGCGTCGAAGCACAGATTCTGGACATGGATGGTAAGCCAGTAGGCAAACCATTTAGTGCACTATTGCAAGAGAGCAAGGCCGTGGTGAGCACAGCCATTGCTAATCCAGAGTTATGGTCTGCTGAATATCCCAATCTTTATCAGGTTCGTTTTACCCTGAAAGCTGGTACTGACACCCTGCATACTCTGAATAAAACCTTCGGTTTCAGGACGTTTGAATTGCGCCCTCATGAAGGCATGTATCTGAATGGCGAAAAAATCATTTTAAAAGGGGTTAACCTACAACGGTGAATTTAGTTTCCTGCACCGGATTAATGCCATCGGTACCAAGTTTCATGCCGCGCATAATATGGGCCCACAAGGTGAGGAAGTTGCTGAACAGGGCACTCGCAGTATCAAACTGAATATTTTCTAACAGATACCACAGCCTGGCTGTGGTCATATTCAGCACCATAAAAGCATGATCCATTGGGTCGTGCTTTTTTTTATGCATGGATTCGGATCGCTTATATAATTAATAGGAGGAACGGTGCATATTTTCAGATCCGGTTTTGTATACTGGTGCATCCTGAGTATTGAATTTTGTTGAGTATAAATCGATGTCGGTGAAAGACTTAAGGCGTGCATCCATCCAGAGCAGTATCAGCAAGTCTGTGTGGTTACCACTGATAGTCTTAGTCATCGGCTACCTCTATGCCACCGAAGTGGGTAAAAGTTACGAAGCGCAGCGAGGCCAACTGATCACCGATGCCCTGGAACGGCGCCTGGCGCAAATTAGCGAAGCGGTAAATGATCGGGTATCACTTTATGCGTACGGGTTGTCAAGCTTAAAAGCATCGATTGTGGCAGTGGGTTTAGATAACCTGCATTACTATTACGTGCAAACCTATGCCAAAAGCCAGAATTACAGCCAGCAATACCCGGGCGCCCGGGGCTTTGGCTTTATCCGCAGGATCGAGGTAACAGATTTTGCCGAATTCATGGCCAGGGCCAGGCTGGACAGACCGGATAAGCAATTTGAACTACGCACGTTAACGCCTCATTCCAACAGTTATTTTATCATCCAATACATAATGCCTGAGCATGCAAACCTGCAGGCTATCGGGCTGGATATTGGCTCTGAAACCATGCGTCGGCGCTCTGCGGAGAAAGCCGCAAAATCCAATTCTACTCAGTTAACGGCGCCCATCACCCTGGTGCAGGCAGATAAAAAGCGCTTGCAGGGCTTCTTAATTATGCAGCCAGTGTACAGTACTCTCAACGTGCCTGAGGGGGATGATGCGCGGATGGAAGCGTTGGTGGGCTGGAGCTACGCACCGCTGCTGATTGATGAAGTGTTATCCTCGGTAAGTGGTTTACGTGATGACGTGATGCTTAGCATCGATGATATCTCTGCAGGCGATGCCCTGACGTTCTTCGGACGTCATCAGGATGGCAGTCTTGACGCTCTGAAAATTCAGCAAACCTTACAACTGTTCGGCCGTGACTGGCGTTTATCGCTAACTCCAAACCAGGCCTTTATTGATGGTTTGCGTTTACCCTCCAGGCAACAGGCGTTCAATAATACGCTCGCTATAGCAACCAGTCTGGCACTGGTGATTTTTAGTCTTCACATTGTGTTAAGCCGCCGCGCTGATGCAAAACGTTACGAGCGAGAGCTGGCCGAGGCTAACCAGCGGGCCTTGGAGTTAAACAACGAAAAGTTGGAACGCGAAGTGGCCGCCCGTACCTATGAGATAGTCCAGGCGAATATCTTGCAGCGGCGGATCCTGGAAAGCGCCGGTTATGCGCTGATTGCTACCGACAATGAGGGCCTGATAACAGCGTTTAACCCGGCAGCTGAAAAATTGATTGGCTATCGCACCGAGGAAATGGTTGGTAAGCAGACTCCGGCTGTTTTTCACTTATATGAAGAGATGGAAGCCCGGGCCGCAGAGCTCTCTGAAGAACTCGGCCGGCCGATTGAACCTGGCTTCGATGTGTTCGTGGCAAAAGTGATAGACGGCAACACAGACATTAACAACTGGACCTATGTGCGCAAAGATGGCTCCAGGGTGCCGGTGCGACTCAGTGCTACCAGTTTGTTCGATGAAGACGGCAAAATTTTTGGTTTCCTGGGAATAGCGTACGATCTGACGCCGCAGTTAAAACGCGAGCAGGAATTAAAAGAGGCGAGGCTTCAGGCTGAGCAGGCCAATGAGGCCAAGTCGAGCTTCCTGGCCAATATGAGTCATGAAATCCGCACGCCGTTAAACGGTATTTACGGAGCCCTGCAACTGATCCGTCGCTCCGATGCGGGTCAGCAACACCATGGTTTGCTGGACAAGGCTATTTACTCCACTCGCAATCTGAGCCGGATCATTAACGATATCCTCGACTTCTCTAAAATTGAAGCGGGTAAGATAAGTATCGACCCGCATCGTTTTAGTCTGTCGACCATGCTTGATGGACTGCAATCGGATATGTCGATGTTAGCAGGTAATAAGCCGGTAGCGTTGATCTTTGAGAATCAGGCAAATCATGATGTGTGGATTGGTGATGCGGTGCGAATACGGCAGGTGCTGCTGAACATTGGCACAAACGCCATAAAATTCACCGAGCAGGGAAAAGTAACTATCTCGGCCCGCAACACTGCCAGTGATGAGTTACTTTTCAGTATTACCGATACCGGTCAGGGCATGAGCAAAGACGCCCTTGCCCGGCTTTTTGATCGCTTTGAACAAGCTGATTCTTCAACCACTCGTAAATACGGCGGCACGGGGCTGGGAATGGCCATCACCCAGTCACTGGTGCACTTAATGCACGGCAAGATCAGGGTGGTCAGTACCCCGGGGGAAGGGTCGAGGTTTATTGTTACCTTACCAGTAGTTAAGGCTGCAGGAGACGTGCTTGACGCTGCGCCTGATAATGATCACAAAGAACTCGATTTAAGCCACGCAATGATCCTGGTGGCCGAAGATAATGACATTAATCGCGCTGTGATGGAAGCCATGCTGGCAGACACCAGAGCCACCCTGTTTTTTGCCGAAAACGGCCAGGAAGCCGTTGAGTTTGTAAATAAAAAATGCCCGGATTTGGTATTAATGGATATCCAGATGCCGGTGATGGATGGCGTGGAGGCTTGCAAAAAAATTAAGCAAAATCACCCTGATTTGCCGGTGGTTGCGGTAACCGCCAATGCCATGGCTGCTGATGTGGAGCTTTACCATGAAGAGGGCTTCGATGGTTATTTGTCGAAGCCAGTGGACGTTGGGCAACTGAATGCCGTACTGGCGCAATATCTTACTGTGGAGACCGAGTGAATCGGGCAGCCCTTTGCCCGTCTGAGGATTATTGAATGTTAATAGTGCTTTGTTCGCTTGACGTTACCGATATTTATAAGCAATTCCTGGTTATACGTTTAGGCAAGTAAACGGTTGTTTTCCACCCTGAATATCATTTCTTATTCCAGTGCTAGCTCGCCGCGCTCGTGAAGTTCAGGTGGTGGGCAGTTAAAGCCGGCCAGCAGGTTGCCAGTGATATTGGTGACTCAGCGCATTTTTTGTCCCTGGATGTGGGCTTAGAATCAGCATGGTCGGCGATTTCCGACCATGTACGCGATGATTTCGGCCGACTCGATATTCTGGTGAATAATGCGGGAATTACCGGCTTTATGAGCCATCCCGGCCCTTTTGACCCGGAGCATTTTAATCTGGATAGCTGGCATGCCGTGCATCGCGTAAATCTGGATGGCGTTGCGCTGGGCTGCAAATACGCCATAGGCTTAATGAAGCACAGCCCGGCAGCCAGTATCGTTAATATATCATCCCGTTCCGGTATGGTGGGGATCCCGGCGGCAGCGGCTTACGCTTCGAGTAAAGCAGCAGTGCGAAATCATACCAAATCAGTCGCGCTTTACTGCGCTGAAAAAGGCTACCCTATTCGATGTAATTCCATTCATCCCGGGGCAATCCTAACGCCTATCTGGGAAGCTATGCTCGGTGACGGCGAAGCACGGCAACAAGCCATTGCCGCTATCGCCGCAGACATTCCTTTGCAACATATGGGAACGCCACAGGATGTCGCGTTCGCCGCGCTTTATCTTGCCAGCGATGAGTCAAACTACGTCACTGGCACTGAACTGACCATAGACGGCGGCATTCTGGCTGGTTCTGCAGCCCGGCCTCCCACCAGTAACGAAGAATAATCTTAAGCTTTTCTCGGTCTTACACCTAAGGACCAAAAAAATAGATGTGGATCAAATTTTAATTATCTTGGCCTGCTATACTTTAGTTTAGATAAAACAAGTCGTTGTGCTTTGCCGGCTCCTGGAAGCTGGCTTGTTTTATTTTTAACCTCATACCCTACATTTATTCTTTCGGTTGCCGTATTGCGAAAGACATAGCGACGGAGTTAACTATGACAGTGTATGCAATAAAATCGAAGTTACCTTCGAAGGCCGAACAGGCCCTGATGGTAGAAAAAGGGCATCTTTGGCTTCACTGCTTCAGAACCTGTAAAAGTTGTAAGTCTCTATCTAAGAATTTAACTCAGTATGAGTTCGGTGATGGCAGTTCACTGATCCTCGACTCCAGTGCTGATTTTCCTGCGCCAGTGGCTCCTGAATTAGTGATCCCCAAACTGCGTTATAGCGGCATGACCAGCCACTAACGCATTTAGTTTTAATCTTTTATTTAATGTTAAGGCATTACGCAGATAGTAATGCCTTATTTCTTTGACCAATCGGAAACCTGAGCTTCCGCGATTTCATTGTAAACCCCTGTCTCTTGTCTTCCTGTAACGCTTCAGCATCATAATATTTACACTATAGTTACTTTGAATTATGAATATAATTGCCATTGAGCACGGGTAGCTCATACTTTAGTTGAGAATATGCGATAAATATTATGTGTTTGGAGTCGTCCAGTGAACCTGTCAATTAAGCAAAAGTTGTTGCTCATTTCCATTCTGCCTGTGCTAATCCTGGGAGGTGTGATGACCTTCTTTTCGGTGTTTCAGGTAAATCAGCAAGCGCAGGACCGACTGACTAGCAGTCGCGAAGTCATGATTAACGATCGCGAGAAAGAAGTAAAAGCCCTGCTCGAAATGGCAGTGAGCCTGGTGCAGCCAATATATGAGAAAGGGGGTAATGTAGAGGATGCTGCGGTACTGTTGAGGCAGTTTAAATATGGTGAATCCGGCTATATATTTGGCTACACCGATGAGGGAATACGGGTATTAAATGGTCAGAGTCCGGATCGGATTGGCGATAGCTTCTGGGATTTGCAGGACAGCAACGGCGTATACGTCGTACGCGAGCTGGTGGCTGCAGGCAAAAAGAACGGCCTGGCTCAGGGAGATCATTATGTCACTTATCACTTCCCTAAACCTGGTGAGCGTGACCCCCATCCCAAGTTATCCTATTCAGCATACTTTCCTGACTGGCAATTAATGATTGGCACCGGTTTTTATATTGATGAGGTCGAGCGAGAGCTGGCTGTCATTGAAGAAGCAGTATACAGCAGTCGGAATCATCTGGTAACTCTGTTAATAGTGAGTTGTGTTGTACTTGGTGCGGTATCCTTTGTGATCGGGTTACTGGTTCGTCGCAGTATTATCCGGCCTTTGGGTGAAGTGAACTCATCAATTAAAAAGCTGGCCGAGGGTAACGGCGACCTTACCCGTAAGGTGGTGGTCGATGATCAGTTTGAAATAGGCACGCTGGCTGACAATGTCAATCAACTGCTGGCGAATTTGCATCAGATGATGAGCATGATAAGGGACGTGACCAAAGACATCGAACAGGAAACCATTCATCTCGACGGGCGCGCCTCAGACCTCAACGTTATTGCCGACGATCAGCAAAGTAATACTGATCAGATTGCCACGGCCGTTACCGAACTTTCTCATTCATCGCAAAATGTGACCCAGCATGCCTCTGCTGCGGCAGAGGCTGCGCAGCAGGCTGAACAGCAAAGTGAGCTGGCCGATAGAACCGTGGATGAAACCGTTAGCAGTATGAATCAACTGGCCGAGGAGATCAGCCGTGCCAGCAATGTGGTTCAGCGCGTGGGGGGCGATGTAGATGGTATTGTTAATTTACTGCATGTGATTGAAAACATTGCGGCGCAAACTAATCTGCTGGCCCTTAACGCCGCCATCGAGGCTGCTCGTGCCGGTGAGCAGGGGCGCGGATTTGCAGTAGTTGCTGATGAAGTGCGTAGCCTGGCCAGCAAGACTCAGGATAGTACCGAGCAAATTCAGGATATGATCCAGCGGCTCCAGAGCGGTTCACAATCGGCGCTGGAAACCATGCAAAGCAGCCTGGATAAGAGTCAGGAGACTCAGCAAAAGGTAAAAGCTACCCGTGAAGCGCTGCTGGCGATAATTACCGCTACCCAGACGATTAATCAGATGAATGCAGAAATTGCCGCTGCCGCCCACGAACAAAGTGAAGTGTCGGCCGATATCAGCGTGCGGGTGAACGAAGTGAATGAGCATACCGGCCAACTGGCTCAGGCCTCGGCCGATAATAAGCATGGCTGTAAAATTCTTAATGATAAAACCGACCGGCTGGAAAAGCTGGTGGGTCAGTTCAGACTTTAACAGATTACATTAAGCCAGCGCCTGGAATGAGATTCGGCGCTGGCGCCTGTGATTGGTCAGTTTGCAGGTGCAAGCTGGCTATGATTTCGCTACTATGACGCCGACTCAAATCATCATAATAACAACAGGACGACAATGAAGAATCTCGCATGGTTACTCACCACCATTCCTTTATTCACCGCTTGTTCGCCGGCACCTGAAACAAATAGCGCACTACCTCCGGCCGAAGCGACCGCTGCTGAAAACAGTGGTATTAAAGCTGGGGTGGATTATCATTCCTTTTCTAATCCTGGGGAAGTTACTGTGACTCACCTGGATTTGGAGCTGACGGCTGACTTTGCTGCCAGTGTATTAAGTGGCAGTGCCACGCTGACTTATGAGAAGCAGACTGCCCAGGCAGATACGCTGGTTGTGGATACCCGTGACCTTACCATTCAGAGCGTGACCGTCAACGGGGAAACGCTGGATTACCAGTTACAACCTGCCGATCCGGAATTGGGCGCGGCGCTGGAAATTGACCTGCCGGAGCAGGGCAATAAGGTAACTATCGAATACGCTACCTCGCCACAGGCCTCCGGGGTACAGTGGCTTACGCCGTCACAGACGGCAGGCAAACAGCACCCGTTTTTGTTTACCCAGGCCCAGGCGGTTCATGCCCGTAGTTTTATTCCGTTACAGGACTCGCCACAGGTAAGGGTGACTTACAATGCCACCATTCATACGCCCGATACGCTACTGGCCGTAATGAGTGCGGCGAATGATCCCGACACCGAGCGTGATGGCGAGTACGATTTCACCATGCCGCAGCCGGTACCGTCTTATCTGATTGCGCTGGCCATTGGTGATTTGCAGTTTAAACCTATGGGTGAGCGTACCGGGGTTTACGCCGAACCGGCATTACTGGACGCCGCGGCAGAAGAGTTTGCCGATACCGAAAGTATGCTGGAAGCCACCGAAGAGATCTATGGTCCTTATGGCTGGGACCGCTACGATCTGCTGATCCTGCCGCCCTCATTTCCTTTTGGCGGGATGGAAAATCCTCGTCTGTCGTTTATCACGCCAACCGTGATTGCCGGTGATAAAAGTCTGGTATCACTGATTGCCCACGAACTGGCTCACAGCTGGTCAGGGAACACTGTCACCAATGCAACCTGGCGCGACCTTTGGCTGAACGAGGGGTTCACCACCTATCTGACCTACCGCATTATGGAAATGATCTATGGCCACGACCGGTACCGCATGGAAGCTGTGTTGGGCTATCAGGATTTGCAGGAAGATATCGCTGCGTTGCCAGCGAATGATCAGGTCCTGGCGATTGATTTACGCGGCCGTAATCCGGACGACGTGTTCTCAGATATTCCCTATGAAAAAGGTGCACTGTTTTTACGTGAGCTGGAACAAAAGGTCGGGCGTGAAAACTTCGATCAGTTCCTGTTGAATTACTTTAAGCACTTTGCCTTTAAGAGCATCACTACCGATGAGTTTATCGTTTATCTCAACGATACACTGTTAGCTGAGTACCCGGATAAACTCGACAGCGAGCGTATTGATCAGTGGATCTTCAAGCCAGGCATTCCGGCCGATGCGCCAATGCCAACCTCAGATGCTTTCTCGATTGTCGATCAGGCACGTCAGGACTGGTTGTCGGGCGAAAAATCGGCCACCAGTATTGATACTGCGAAGTGGACCGTTCACCAGTGGCTGTACTTCTTAAATAACATGCCTGAAGAATTGTCTGATGAGCAACTCGCAGAACTGGATGATGCTTTTGGCCTGACAGCCAGCAGCAATAACGAGATAGCTCACAGCTGGCTGATGATTGCCGTGCATAATGAATACCAGCCGGCCTATGACAGACTCTATGACTATCTGGTCTCTATCGGTCGCAACAAACTGGTTAAACCCTTGTACCGTGAATTGTCAAAAACCCCGCAGGGTAAAGCTTTTGCGCAGAAAGCTTTTGCCGAAGCTAAGCCGGGCTATCATCCGCTCACCATTAAAGCCAACGAAGGCTTTGTAAACTAACCTCTGCTACCGCAAGCGCGAGGCCTCAGCTGCCTCGCGCAATTTCCTACTACACCCGGCCGCCGGCACTGTTTTATTGTTTGTTTTATGTTAATTTGTCATACAAAATAACAGAGGAATAAACCGTGAAACTATCTACACTGGTAACCAGCTTGTTGCTGGTAGTGAGTTTTTCTGCGCAATCAGCCATTCGCAAACTCGACCTTGAACTCTATCCGCAAGGCATACCCGGTGCGATTGACACCAGCAATGAGGGGAAGCTTTTTGATGAGCGCTTTAATGACCGTTTTATCACCGCAATAAGTAAGCCTTCACTTACTCTTTACCTTCCTGAAAATAAGTCAGTTGATAAAACGGTTATTATCTGTCCGGGCGGCGGCTATTTTGGCGTGTCTTCCATTAAGGAAGGCCAGGAAGTGGCTGAGCGGTTTGCTGCAAACGGTGTTGCGGCGGCGGTTTTATGGTATCGAATGCCCAATCCTGCCAACATGGAAGTCCCCCATCAAGGGCCACTACAGGATTTGCAACAGGCCTTTTACCGGCTTCAACAAGGCGGGGAGCAGTGGCAGCTTAACCAGAGTCAGTTTGGCGTGATGGGCTTTTCTGCTGGCGGACATCTGGCAGCAACAGGCGCGACGCATTTTGCGCAGCCGGTGATCGAAAGTTATGACCCTGAAGTGCTCAGACCCGCTTTCCAAATCCTGATCTATCCGGTGATCAGTATGCAGGCAAATATCACCCATGAGGGCTCACGTAATCTGCTGTTGGGTGAACAGCCTGACGCTGCACTGGTAACCGCTTATTCCAATGAATTACAGGTTACTGAGCAAACACCGCCGGCTTACATCGTTCATGCTAACGACGACAGTGTGGTGGTGGTTGATAATGCTCTTGAGTATTACGCAGCCTTGCGGGAGCAAAAAGTGGCGGTGCGCATGTTATTGCTGGAAGAGGGGGGACATGGTTTTGGCATGCGCCATCAGGTGGACTGGTTTGCCGGTGTGCTTGATTGGGTAAAAGCCCAATAAAGCGTTTATAAAAAAGGGGCGCTTGTAGCGCCCCTTCGAAGTTATGGTTGCTGGCAGGTGAGATTACTGAATCTGACCACGCAGCTCGCCGTTAGGGTACGCTGGCGTGTGCACATTTACATAATGGCCGCCTGCAGCCTGCACACCTTCCACATTACTCACGTCTACCGATGCACGCATTAAGCCAAGCGTTTCGTCAAGCTCAACGGTGGCTGAAGCCATTTGCGCAGACATGTTAGCCGGGACCCTGTTGTTTACCGGTTAAGTCAATTTCAATGGTAGTGCTGGCGCTGAAAGTGGGTGGGGGAGGTGGTGTTTCTTCTGTTTTGTCGTCATCGTCCATACACGCGGTTAGCAGTGCGGTACAAGCAATGATTGCGAGCCCTCTGTACTTCATCATGATCTCCGTTGCTACAGATAAATTTACAAACTTTTAACGTTTCTAGTGCAAGTTGTGGCTCATAGAGAGTAATAAAATTTTATTTTAGATGGATAATGCTTTGTTAATGATCGTGGCGCTAAGAAACTTGTAACAGCTGTACAGGCATTGCTGAGAGTGGACTCTGGAAGCATTGATAGACCATCACAATTCCGCCAAAGTTGCTTCAACGTAGTTGCGCTCGGGAGTGCAGGCGGGGTGGTTAAATATTCAGCAAAACGGTGAACTAACCAGTTATAAGGTTCAGTTTACAGTGAACAACAGTTGGTTACACTTTATCGACTAAATCTTAGTAACAATAAATGTTACTATTTCCCGGTTATTTCAGCTCTAAATAATAAAAAATTCCAATCCCAAACGACAGTGAGGACTCGTTCATGAAAAGACTCTTATCCTGGGTCTCCTGCATGTTCATGCTGGTGGCAAATGTTGCCTCGGCGGAAGATGTGGACTATCGGCTACCTGGCGCCGTTAAGCCAACTTTTCAACAAATTCATCTGAATATCGACCCCGACCAGCCTGGCTATTCCGGGGAAACCGTTATCGAGCTTAATATTACTGAGCCGGTAACCAAAGTCGGCTTTTATCAAATGGATATTCAGGTTACTAACGCCGAACTTCGTCAGGGCAACCGTATTTATCCGCTCCGTATTACCGAAGGCGATTACAACATCAACTGGGGCCACAGCTCTGCTACCGTGCCGGTAGGTACTTATGAGCTGGCCATTAGTTTTGAAGGCAAGGTAAATACCTCTTCAGACGGTATGTACCTGTCGAGCTTCGAAGGCCGTAACTACATCTTCACGCAGTTTGAAGACATGCATGCCCGTAAGGCATTCCCGAGCTTTGATGAGCCGGCATTTAAAATTCCTTACCAAATGACCATTACCACTCCTGAAAAACAGGTTGTGGCGTCAAATACACCGGTGGAAAAACGCACGGTAGAAGACGGTATGCAAACCGTTACCTTTATGAAAACCAAGCCTATGCCAACCTATCTGATTGCTTATACGGTAGGCCCGTTCGACAGTGTTGAAATGGAAGGCCTGTCAGTGCCTGGCAAGCTGTATGTGCCTAAAGGTTACGCCGATAAAACCAAATTTATTGTTAAGCACACACCAGAAATTCTCGAATCACTGGAGAACTTCTTCGGGATTGATTACCCGTACCGAAAGCTGGATTTTGTGGCGGTACCTAACTTTACCCACGGCGCCATGGAAAATGCCGGTCTGATCACTTATCGCGACAGCCTTTTATTGCTCGAAGACGAGCCGGGTCTGGCTGAGCGTTCTGCACCGTTAAATGTGGTCGCTCACGAACTTGCTCACCAATGGTACGGCAATCTGGTCACTATGGCCTGGTGGGATGACTTATGGCTGAACGAAGCTTTTGCCTCGTGGATGGCCAGTTATGTGATGATGGAACTTTATCCGGAGTTGAACTTTAAGGATCGCATCATTCAGGAAGGCGCGTTTGGTGCCGATGCCAGCCCAACCGTTAAGCCGGTTAAGAAGATTGTTCGCAGCCAGCCTGATGTCATGGACGGTCTGGGCCTTAACTACTCTAAAGGTGAATCGATCCTGCAAATGATTGAGTCACTGATTGGTACGGAAAACTTCCAGCAAGGCGTTCAGGCGTACATGAAAAAGCATGCCTGGGGCAATACACAGGCCGATGATTTATGGGCAGCGTTGGATGAAGTGTCAGACTTCAACCTGAGCAAAATGATGAAAGCCTACCTTGAACAGCCGGGCTACCCGCTGCTGGACATCGACAGCGATGGCACTATTGCACAAAAACGTTTCCACCTGGCTGGTGCCGACGTGAAAGAGCAAACCTGGGCCGTACCGCTGAACATCAGTTACAAAAAAGACGGCAAGATCCACCGTGAGATTGTTTTTGTCGATAAGCAGTCTACCCGTTTACCACAGCTGGCTGAAGCGGAGTGGGTTTTCCCTAACGATAATGCTACTGGCTATTTCCGCTGGAATATTCCGGCTGCGCAGATGGACAACCTGCTGGCGGATTTGGATGTACTGAACAACCGTGAAAAGAAAAATGTGCTGTATAACATGCAGGCATTGTTAAACGGTGGTGAAGCAGGTATCGACAGCGTGATGAAAGTACTGAATGCTATGGCCGCGGATGAAGATCCGGTGGTTATTCGTGCATCAGTGGGCACGTTGGCTGGCTTTTTGTATCTGGTCAATGACGACAACGAAGCGCAATTTGCCGAACTGCTCAACGAAAAATACATGCCGCTGCTGGAAAAGCTCACGCTGACTCAGTCGGATGATGATGATGAAAGTGTTATCAGACTGCGTACCCAGTTGTATAGCCTGCTGGGCCGCCACAGCGATAACGAAGAGCTGGTTAAGAAAAGCAAAGCGCTGGCTGAGCAGTACCTGGCCGATACCGGCAGTATGCCAAACGGTATAGCCAGGACTGCTCTGAACGTAACAACCATGGGGCCGGATGCCGACCCTGCCTGGTTTGATCGCATTATGAAAGTATTTGCCGACAGCAAGTTACCAAACGTGAAAAACACGCTGCTTTATTCGATGGGTTATGAAGATCCGGCAATGATCGACAAGCTGCTCGATCTGGCACTGACCGACAATGTAACGCCGGCTAATACGATTTTAATGCTGGCTAGCGTGACACGTAATCTGGATGATCAAACGCCTTATTATGCCTGGTTAACCAAAAATGCCGATGCCGTGGTAGAAAAAATGCCTGATTATCATGTATCACGCATGCCTGAGTTTATAGCGACTACCTGTGATGCTGATAACCTGGCGCTGGCCATTGAATTCTATGGTCCAATCAAAGACCAGCACGAAGGGATGGCACGTAGCTACGATATAATGATGGATGAGTCTAATCAGTGCCTGCGCCTGAAAGAAACCTATCAGAGCAAATTTGATGCGTTCCTGAACGGTCTGTAAACGCCCGCCAGTGACCAAAAAGCCTCCATCCGGAGGCTTTTTTTTGGGCACAAAAAAACATCACGTAAGGCGATGTTCTTTATTAAGGTCAAAGGTTTTATTCTTCCGCGGGTAGTTCCTGCATAATTAAACGGCCTACAATGCGTTTGACCATAGGCGCGACAACCATGATGGTAGGGAAGGCGATGGCAAAGGTCATTGGCCATGAAACAAGCCAGCGCAACAATAAGTCATCGACCAGGCCAATATTGATGGTAGTAACCACCAGCGACATGATCCCCGACATAAAGAACGCCATAAACAGGGCAAACAGGATAGGTGCAAAGCGAGGATGGATCATAATATGAGAATTCCTGTTAATAGGGGACAAACAAATTAACTACCTTAAAAGTGTAATGCGTTACAATTATGGTATAAATGCTTAATTTATTAATCTTAAATTACATAAATGAAATCATCTCTAGACGATATCGCTCTGTTTGTTCAGGTGGTAAAGCACGGCAATCTGGCCAGTGCTGCACGCCATGCCGGGTTACCTGCGGCTACGGTAACACGCAGACTACAAAAACTTGAGCATGCCCTGGGCGTAAAGCTACTTCACCGGTCTGCGAGAAAGTGCGTGCTGACCCAGGACGGAGAAGCTTATTTTGATGCTTACGCGGAGTTGGTTGAGCGTTTTGAGGCGGCCCGGCAGCAGTTCAGTGATGAATCACAAAAGCTGGAAGGAAAATTAAAGGTGCTTGCGCCGGTGAATATTTCCCATGGCATATTAGGGCCGATGTGGACTGCCTTTACCCGGGAGTTCCCTAAAATCGAACTGGAACTGCACTTAAGCAATCATCCCATGGATATGATAGAAACCCAGGCGGACCTGGCCATCCGCATCGGCAGACAGGATGATTCATCTTTATATCAGCGTCGTCTGAGTCAGATTGAAAACGTGCTGGTTGCCAGCGAAGACTATATTGCCCGTTACGGCATGCCGGATACTCCCGCTGAGTTATCGGAGCATGAGTTAATTGGTCTGAGCATGCGCCCTAAATGGCAACTGCATAACGAAACGAACGGCCAGACATTTACCCTTTATCCTCGATGTCGGGCGCAGGTAAACGATCCATTAATGGTGAAGTATTTCGTTCGCGATGCCCAGGGCATAGCCCTGGCGCCGCTCACTGAAGTGAAACATGAACTGGCTGGCGGTGAACTCATAAGAGTACTACCGGAGTGGGGCGGGGAGGTCAGGGATATCTATTTGCTCTGGCCGGGCGGCAAACTGCTGAGTCAACGGGCAAAATGTTTAAGAGATTATGTTTACCAGTACGTTCAGCAGTACTTTTAAGTCGGCACGGAATAGTTATTTAGCCTGATCCGGGCTTTGCTCTACCGTGGGTAATTCCTCTTCGGTGAGATGCACCGGTTTGCCCACAAAGTAAAGCACCGTAAAGCCCAGCATGGCAGAGACTGCCGAGCCAGCAAGAATGCCCACCCGTTCATCAAAGATCTGATTGATACCGGTTTCCTGGAATGCCAGCCCGCCAATAAACAAACTCATGGTAAAGCCAACGCCGCACAGCAGTGAGCAACCATAGATATGTTTAAAGTTTAAATCAGACGGCAAAGACGCCAACCCGAGTTTGACAATCAGCCAGCAAAAGGCAAACACGCCCACTTGCTTACCTACCACCAGACCTAAGAATATTCCCCAGGTTACCGGGTGAAAAATGCCTTCGGGTGAAATATTACCGAAGTTAATCCCCGCGTTTGCAAAGGCGAAAATGGGGATAATGGCAAAGCTCACCGCGGAATTAAGCTCGTGTTCCAGGCGCACCACCGGCGAATTATCCGGGTTACGTTTTTCCCGCATGGGTATAAAGGCGGCCAGTAACACACCTGCCAGCGTGGCATGCACACCGGATTTCAACAGCGCCACCCACAGCACTACCCCAACGATAATATAACCGGGTAAGTCCACCACATTGCGTTTGTTCATGATCCATAACACCAGGAAACACACCGCGGCAATCATCAAAGCCACTTCGGTGATGTTCTCGGTATAAAACAATGCAATAATCACGATAGCGCCAATATCATCAATGATCGCAAGGGTAACCAGAAATACCTTGAGGCTGGCAGGCACTCGTTTACCCAGCAACGCCATTACCCCCAGGGCAAAAGCAATATCGGTAGCGGCGGGGATAGCCCAGCCAGACATTGCCGCGGGGTTCCCCCAGTTTATGCCAACATAAATGAGGGCTGGAACAATCATGCCACCTATTGCACCGCTGGCAGGCAGCACAATATTTTTGGGATTTGCCAGCTCGCCCTCGCAAACTTCGCGCTTGAGTTCCAGCCCGACATGGAAGAAAAACACGGCCATCAGACCATCGTTAATCCAAAGCAACAGAGGTTTATCGATTCTGAAATCACCGGCGGCAATGATCACTGGCATGGATACCAGTTTGTCGTAGTAGAGGTCGAGCGGGGTATTGGCTACCACTAATGCCAGCGCTGTAGCAATCATCAGCAGAATGCCGGCTGAGGACTCACGCTTAAGAAAATTTTCTACGACTGCGGTAATTTCATTTATCTTTTCCACACATGCTCCTGCTTTGCTAAAGCAACAAGTTATTACGCTCCTTTGCTAAAGATAGATTACTCTGGCGAAGATGAAAGTTTAAGCATTAGTCAAAGTCTATAATGCAAAAGACTGAAAGGGAACTGCTGATATGCACAATAACAAACTCGTATCGCGAACACGACAGATTTACCTGGCGATTGTGTTGCTCGGTGTACTGCTGGCCGTTGGCGTATATGGACTGGCTGCCAGCGTGCATAATAAAGCGCGTCAATACATGGAAACCGATCTGGCTATTTTTAGCCAGGTGCAGCAAATAGGCATGTTACTTAGTGAGCAGGAACGCTTGCTGTATGAGTACTACGCCACCGAAGAGTCTTCTTTGTATGAAGAGGGGTACTTAGAAAACTTTAACCAGCTTAATAGTACCCTCAATGAAATGGCCGGCGCCGGCCGCTTTACCGTAACTATAACTGACGTCTCTACCCATCTGAAGGCGGCTTCAGAGGTGGCGGCAGCTCTGCATACAAACCTGCTGTCACCGCAAACCCAATGGAATTTGTCGCGTTCTCAGCTTGAGCAAATTAGTCAGCATCGCCGTGCCGTGCTCCCCTTACTCAAAGAAATAGAAATGGCCACCAACCGGTCGGTGAACAATGGCTATCTGTCTATCATTCAGCTACTGGAAATTACCGTATGGGTGGTGGCGTTATTTTCGTTAGGTATTGCGGCTATAAGCTTGTATCCGGGCCGCTACGCAGCCCGGTATATCAGCCTTAGTACCGAAAACGAGACGTTGGCACTGTTTCCGAAAAGAAACCCGAACCCGGTGATCAGAATTGATGCGAAAGGCAAACTTTTATATGCCAACCCGGCAGCGTTTTTATGCCATTCAGAGTCACTGGATAGCAGAACATCAAACCTGTGATTTGCATGTGCGGGATATTACTCTGCGTCACCGTGCTGAGCAGACTTTGGAGCATCAGGCGTATCATCATCCGGTCACCGGTATAGGTAATCGCAGTTATCTTGAAAAAACCGCCAATCAGTGGATAGCGCAACAGCAAACCTTTAATGCGGTGATGATTGATGTCACGGACTTTAAGTTACTCAGTGAAAATTTCGGGCTGGCCGATGCGCTGGCGTGCATCTATTCGGTAGGTTACTTTTTACAAAGCAGTGTGCAGCAGTATGCCAGCGTAAACAGCGAGCCGGATGACGTGTGTTTATTTCATGTGGCCGATGCCTGTTTTATGGTACTGGTAAAAACGCAGGGGCCGGCTCACCGCCTGGCCTCTTTACTCAGTATGTTACGCACCAAGCTTGCCAACACTATCGATACCCCTATGGGGGCAATGCGCTTTCATGTGACTTTTGGTGTCAGTGATTATCCGGTGCACAGTGTGGACTACAACACGCTGCTGCTACATACCAATATCGCAGTGGAAATCGCCCTGAAAAATAATCAGGAAGTGCACTACTTTAATGCCGATGACGGTGCTTACCATCAGCGCAGGCTCATCATTACCCGCCGCCTTGAGCAGGCTTTAAAGCATAATGAACTGACCCTTTACTATCAACCCAAGCAACAACTGAGCGATGGCAGAGTGCAAAGTTGCGAATGTCTGTTGCGCTGGATTGATAACGGTGAATTTATCTCGCCCGGCGAGTTTATCCCCATTGCTGAACGCAGCGGCTTAATTCTGGTGCTGGGGGAATGGGTTCTCGACAGTGCGTTTAATCAGGCCAGAGCGTGGTATGAAGAGGGGCGTCAGATACAAATTGCGATCAATATTTCTGCCCGCCAGTTTTTACAACCGGGTTTTGCTGAGTCGATAGAGCGTCGTTTGCGTGAATACGCTATTCCTGCTTCGTTAATTGAACTGGAGCTGACCGAAACATCCATAATGGACAATCACCAACTGGCCAGTGCGGTGCTGATGGAGTTGCGAGCGCTGGGGGGTGAGTTTGTCGATAGATGATTTTGGTACCGGTTATTCGTCGCTTGCTTACCTGAGTGCTTTTCCGGTGGACAAAGTGAAAATTGACCGCTCTTTCGTCAGTCAGATGGTGGACGCTCCCAAACAGCAGGCGATAGTGTTAACTATTTGTCAGCTGGCGCATAACCTTGGCCTTAAAGTCATTGCTGAGGGCGTGGAAACCGATGTTCAGCGTGAGCTCCTGCATCAGTATGGCTGTGATTACCTGCAGGGTTATTTATTTGCCCGGCCGGTGCCTGCCAGTGAAGCGGTTAGTCTGTTTAACTAAAAACGGCGCCTGTCGGCGCCGTTTGAAACTTACGTGTTAATGCTTAATACCTCAGGCAGCATCGCTCACTTTCACGTCATCCTCTTTATCCCGGGCAAGGCCAAGATCAAAGTCGAATTCGTCAACGTTAACGACCTGTTTACGCAACTCGTCTGCTGCCGCGATTTGCTCGGCCTCGGCCTGGGTAATTACCTGCTCAGCCAGCGCTTTGTCGCGTAACTGGAAGATACTGCCTTTGCGCGGCAGGGTTTTAGCCTGTTGCGCTGCTTTGACTTTTGCTGCCAGCGGCGCGAGTGCCTCGATGGCATCCATAGCCTGATTCAGCACGGCAACGGCATCATCTTCATTCTTACCCACGTAACACATGGGGGTAATAGCATCGCGCAGTGATTTATCCTGACACAGATTAAGCGCCAAGTGGGTTTTCAGCGTGTCTTTGGGTGGGGTGTAGGCGCTGCCCCAAGGAAAGATCAGACGCTTAATCAGCGTGCCAATCACCGGATTAGCAATATGGCGGCAATACCCTTTAAGCGCTACCTCACAGTTATACAGTGACTGTTGAATAAGGTAATCAACAATGGATTGCTCTTTAGGGTTAGCGCCGCGGCTGTAGAAGTGCTTCAGTACCGCTGAAGACATATAGAGTTCGCTTAATACATCTCCTAAGCGGGCAGAGAGCATCTCACGTCGTTTGAGCTCACCACCGAGCATCAGCATGGCAATATCAGAACAGATCGCAAGGGCTTTACTCATGCGCTGAATTTGCTGCGTATGGCGCTTGTTGGCATCATTTTTCGGGGCAGAGGCAAAACGGGCGCCGGTTAAGCCGTGACCGAGGGCTGCAAAGGCATTACCCAACGCAAACTTAATATGTTTAAACAGTAGCGGCTCAAATTGCGCCAGGCCGGCTTTAAAGTCCGGTTCGGCTGCTGCTACCATTTCGTCAAACACGTAAGGATGACAGCGGGTGGCACCCTGGCCAAAGATCATCAGGCTGCGGGTCAGGATATTGGCCCCTTCAACCGTAATGGATACCGGCATTGCCATAAACAGCGAGGCCAGATAATTATTCGGGCCCATCTGAATACCCTTACCACCGTGAATATCCATGGCGATATTAATGCTCTGGCGAGCTATTTCCGTCATGTGGAATTTCGCAATGGCGGTCACTACCGCCGGTTTCTGGCCTAAATCAATTGCGCCGGCGGTCAGGTGACGCACCGCTTCGGCCTGATAAGCATTGGCGGAAAGCTGAGCCAGGCCTTCCTGAACCCCTTCAAACTCGTAAAGTGAGCAACCAAATTGCTGGCGAATGCTGGCATAAATGGCCGTGGTCTGCGCGCTGAGCTGAGCATTACCGGTAGACAGGGCTGGCAGCGAAATGCCGCGACCAGCGGATAAACATTCCATCAGCATGCGCCAGCCCTTGCCCGCATAATCCGGCCCGCCGATGATCCAGTCAATCGGGATAAATACGTCTTTACCGCGGGTAGTACCGTTCATAAAGGCTTGTTCGAGCGGCAGGTGACGCCGGCCAACTTCCACTCCCGGGTGGCTGGTGGGGATCAGCGCACAGGTGATACCAATGCTTTCCTTATCACCTAACAGCTTATCCGGGTCGTACAGTTTAAATGCCAGCCCTAATACAGTGGCAACCGGGGCGAGGGTAATATAGCGTTTGTCCCAGTTAAGGCGGATCCCGAGGGTTTCCTTACCGTCGTATTCACCCATGGTAATGACACCCGTATCCGGGATGCCACCTGCATCAGATCCGGCTTCGGGGCCGGTTAACGCAAAGCAGGGAATATCCGTACCGTCAGCCAGACGCGGCAACCAATAATCTTTTTGTTGCTGCGTACCATAGTGGCTTAGCAGTTCACCGGGGCCCAGTGAGTTAGGTACCATAACGGTAACGCCGGCACTTACCGAACGGCTGGCAATTTTCGATACGATGGTTGAATTAGCCAGCGCAGAGAATGCCTTTCCGCCATACTCTTTAGGTATGATCATGGCGAAAAAGCCTTTTTCCCGCATATAGCGCCAGGCGTCCTCGGTGAAGTCTTTGTCTTTGTGGATCACGTCGAAATCATCAATCATGCCCATCAGTTCATTCACTTCGTTATCTAAAAACGATTGCTCTTCGTCGGTTAGCTGGGGCAATGCCATGGAGTACAGGCGCTCCCAGTCGGGCTTTCCGGAAAATAAATCGCCTTCTACCCATACCGAGCCGGCTTCCATCGCTTCCCGCTCAGTTTGACTTAGCGGTGGTAATACCTTTTTGAAAAGCTTAAATGCAGGGCCGGTGACCCACTGTTGACGCAATGATTTAACCTGAAACAGGACGAAAATCAGTGCCGCGACCATAATCCAAAAGAGCATAATGTATCCCCTGAGTTTATTTATGAGGCAAATCCCGATTTAAACACATGAATTAAACGGGCGTTTGAATTTTGCAAATTTAAACACTTGTTTTAATTGTCGTCAATCAACAAATTTGTCGGATCACACAAAAACGCAACGGGGTCAGATTGTCTCAACTACGCCACAACTTACTAATACATAATATAAAATGACTTAAACCGGTGGCTGGCAACAGGAAGGCGTAAGGACTTTTACAGCTCATCCGATGAGCTGAGTGTCATTCTCTGGCGGCAGAGAATGACGTGTGATGGTTCAACTGACTTTTGTATTCGTGAACCACTGCTAAAAAGGCGCTGAGTAGCGGTGAGTGATCGTCTTTGAGGTAAATACAGCTTAAATCTACGGTGGCGTTATCCGGTAAACCGCCAAGGGGAATGTATTTAACCCCGGGCAATTGTAAAACACTTGCCGAACTAGGGATTAAACAAAAGCCAAACCCTCCGGAGACCAACGCGATACCGGTGACGGCATCAATGACCGTTTGGGTGATATTCATGGTCACCCCGGCTTCCTGAAATACCCGCGAGACCAGGTCAACAAAGTTAGGCCGGGCCCCTTTGGGGAATACCACAATGGGCTCATTATCCAGCTCTTTAAGGTTGATGAGGGATTTAGTGGCCAGCGGGTGATCATCGCGCACGGCCACCATCAGCTTATCCTGCAAAATCATAGTGGAATCGATATCCGGCAGGGGCGCGAGCAGGCGGTTAAAGCCCACCGAAATGCGTTTTTGTCGCAGCGCTTCAATTTGTTCTGCCTTGCCCATTTGATGCAGAACAATATTTACGCCCGGGTAGGCGGTCTTAAACCGCTTAAGAATATCCGGAATGGTGTTGAGAATTCCGGAGCCAAAAATGGCTACATCGAGTCGGCCTAACTGGCCTTTGCCTGCCCGTTGCGTACGCTCCTGCGCCTGCTCAATCAAACTCAGAATATTGCGTGATTCATTAAGGAATAGCTGACCTGCCGAAGTCAGCTCTACGCCTTTGGCGGTGCGCTCAAACAGTCTAACCTGGAGTTCATCCTCGAGCTGTTGGATCTGCCTGGTGAGCGGTGGCTGAGAGATAAATAATCGTTTCGCAGCGCGACCAATATTGCGCTCTTCAGCAACGGCAACAAAGTAACGGATTTGACGAATATCCATGGCAGACATTTCGGGTGAGTAAACTTGATAATACCTTAAAGGTATCAATCAGGGCCGTCAATAGTATTGGAAGGTAATTAACAGCAAATATACATTTCGTTCACAACGCGTGATTTATCAATATCCAACCTATTTGTTGCGTCAGAGGTTCGCTGTCGCAACAGGCTGTGAGGTGGGTATGCGGGTCGCGCAACTCAGCATAGTGAAACATTCGAGGAGGAACGCTATGAATGAAGTGTGGGTGAAACAAAACAACAATAAGTTGCCTCGCAACGCACTCGCCGCAGCCGTTGCCCTGGGCCTTTTAGCCTCAGCGCAATCCCAGGCTGCAACCATCGATACGGGTAACCGCGACCTGCGAATTCGTTGGGATAATACTGTGAAATACAGTGCTATGTTCCGCGTAGCGCCGGTCGAAAGAGACGTAGCCGATGCATCCATTGGCCCGCAGGCCAATACCAACGACGGTGATCTCAACTTTGATAAAGGGTTGGTCTCCAGTCGCCTGGATTTGTTTTCAGAGTTTGATCTGCGTTACAAGCGTCGCTACGGGGTGCGTATCAGTGCTGCTACCTGGTACGACTCGGTGTATAACGAGAGCAATGATAACCCGGGCTACTACGATGGCGCGCTGGTCAATGCGCAGTCTGTACCAGCCGGTGAGTTTGCTGAGGATACTAAGGCCTTACACGGCCAGTATGGCGAAATCCTGGATGCCTTTGTGTATGGTGGATTTAACGTCGGCAAAAAGTCGATTAACCTCAAAGCCGGCCGTTTTGCCCAGCTTTACGGTGAGAGTCTGTTCTTTGGCTCAAACGCCGTGGCCGGTGCCATGACCAGTCTCGATCTGGCACGTGCATTGTCGGTACCACAGTCTGAGTTTAAAGAAGTGGCACGTCCCACCGGTCAGTTTGCTGCCCAGTTGCAGGTTAACGCTAAGTTGACCCTTGCCGCCTATTATCAGTTTGAATGGCGTGAATCGCGTTTACCTGCAGCGGGCAGTTATTTTGCTTTTGCCGACTTTGCCGGCAAAGGTGGTGAAACGATCATCCTTGGCCCTGGCCAGATTGTCCATCGCAGTGAAGACATTGTTGCCGACGACTCAGGTCAGTTTGGTTTCCAGGCCCGTTATAAAATTAACGATTACGAAGTGGGTTTCTATGCCGCCCAGTTCCACGACAAAATGCCGCAGTTTTACGTGCGTCCGGGGATTAACGTGCAGGACGGCGGTATTGGTGATTACGCCCAGGTGTTCGCCGAAGACATCAAAGTGTATGGCCTGAGTGTGAGTACCCTGGTCGGCGAAACCAACGTGGCGGCGGAAATGTCAGTACGTCAGGATATGTCACTGGTGGCCCCCGGTAATACAGTAATTCTGCCGGGTGATACGGTGTCTGATGGCGGTGATAACTCGGCTTTCCCTCGTGGCGATACGTTCCACTTCAACGCCTCCATGATCAGCATTTTAAATGAAAACAGCTTATGGGACGCCGCGACCTTTATCGGTGAGTTTGCTTTCAACCGCCGCTTAAATATCTCGGAAAATGCCGATCAGCTTGATCCCCTGGCGACTAAGGATGCCAGTGCGATTCAGTTCACCTTTACACCGGATTATTTCCAGGTTTTACCTGGCCTTGATATGCAGGTGCCCATTGGATTCGGTTTTGGCATTGAGGGGCGCTCGTCGGTGAACGGTGTGCTGTTCCCATCAGAACACGGTGGCAATGTCAGTGTTGGCCTGAAAGGCGACTACAACCGTATGTGGCGCTTCTCACTCAACTACAACAAGTATCTTGGCGATGCCGGCTCGATAATCCAGTACAACACCCCGGTACCTACACTTTCTTATGAGAACTTCCTTGGCGATCGTGACTTCATCTCGTTGTCTGTACAACGCACCTTCTAACGATCGAGGACAGGAGAATAAATATGTTTAACCAAATTCGTAACGCAATCACACTGGCCGTCACTCTGGCCGTGGTACCTGCCACTTTTGCGGCAGGCACTGACGTCAGTAAGCTCGGCACTGAACTTAACCCACTCGGTGGCACCATGGCAGGCAATGCCGATGGTTCCATTCCGGCCTGGACCGGCGGTCTGACGGAAAAAGTAGCTGGCGAACACGCTGGTGACATTCCGCTGGAACTGTTCAAAGATGAAAAACCATTGTACCGGGTAGATGCCAGCAATTATCAGCAGTATGCCGATCAACTGACCGACGGTACCGTTGAACTGCTGAAAAAATACCCTGAGACGTTTTATCTTGACGTGTATCCTACCCACCGTACAGCGGCAGCACCGGAGCATGTCTACGATGCCATCAAAGCCAATGTAAAAAATTGTACGCTGACAGAACAAGGCTACAGTCTTGAAGGATGTATCGGTGGTATTCCGTTCCCTATGCCTGAAAATGGTAATGAGGTGATGTGGAACTTCCTGCTGCGTGTTGAAGCACCTTCAATAGAATATACCTTTAAAAACATTGTGGGTAATGCCGATGGTTCGCACACGCTGGCAACCCGCAACGAAATTTCATTCCAGTACCCGCCTTACTACGAAGATGCTGAAGCCGATGACTGGAACGGGGAATACTCCATGTTTCGTTTCAACACCATGGAACCACCTTTTAAAGCCGGTGAGTCACTGGTTATCCGCGATAGCATTGATGCCGACAGTCCGCGTAAAGCGTGGCAGTACCTGTTAGGTCAGCGTCGTGTGCGTCGAGCCCCCACCGTAGCCTATGATACACCGGACTTTGTTGCCTCCGGTGCTAACTACTTCGACGAAGTACAGGGCTTGTTGGGTCACATTGACCGCTACAGCTGGACGCTGAAAGGCAAAAAGGAAATGCTGGTGCCTTACAACAATAATGGCTTTATTGCGTCTGATGCGGATGAGGCTATTGCTGAGTTTCATTTAAACCCTGAACACGTTCGCTGGGAAAAACACCGCGTTTGGGAAGTGGAAGCGCAGATAGGCGAAGGTAAACGTCATGCGGTGCCAACCCGTACCTATTACATCGATGAAGACTCTTGGGTGATCCTGCTGATGGACGGCTATGATGCTGAAGGCAACCTGTGGAGAACCACGCAGGTTACACCGTTTGTACTGCCGTCTGTTCCCGCAGTACTGGTCAAAACGGCCACGGTTTTCAACCTGCAGGCAAAAACCATGAGTGTGATTCAGTCTCTCAATGGTGAGCGCTTCTTTGTGGTGGATACTAAGCCAGAGACGTTCTTTACCGGTGATGCTGTAGCGGCTGACGCCGTACGCTAACCACCTTGCTTTAAAGCACAGGCCCGCGTCAGCGGGCCATTCCTGTGATGTAACAGAGATAGTTATCATGAAACGAATGAACGTAGATGGCTTGTTCGGCTTTGCATTGCCCTCAATCTTCTTCACTTTTCTACTGCTGTGCGCACCGCTTCACGCCTCAGCTGAGAACGAAGCCGAATCTACACTTGTGGATGTGCTGGATGCCCCTGCTAAACAAAACAAAACCAGTGTTAATACCTTACAGTTAGGCCTTGCACGGGCTGGTAGTAAGCTGGTGTCTGTGGGTGAGCGCGGGGTTATTCTATTGTCCGAAGATGAGGGGAATAGCTGGACTCAGGCCAAATCTGTGCCGGTGTCGGTAACCCTGACTGCAGTATCCTTCAGCGACCCGTTAAATGGCTGGGCAGCCGGTCATAGCGGCGTGATTTTAGCGACAACCGATGGTGGTAATACCTGGCAGGTACAACTGGATGGTTATCAGGCCGCACAACTTGCCATGGCTGAAGCCGAATCGCTGGTAGCAGCCGGTGATGAACGCGGCGAGCGCGCTAAACGTAATGCAGGGTATCTGATTAAGGAAGGAGCGGATAAGCCTATTCTGGATATCTTCTTTGCTAATCAGTTTGATGGCTGGGCAATCGGTGCTTATGGCCTGGCTTATGCCACCAATGACGGTGGTGATAATTGGTATTCGATAATTGCCCGGCTACCAAACCCTGCCGGCAAACACCTGTACAAGGTGGTTCGCTCCAATGACGAACTGATTATCTTAGGTGAACAGGCGGCGGTATTTACCTCTGCAGATGATGGCGACACTTTCACGAAGCTCGACACGCCTTACTACGGCAGCTTTTTTGATGGTCTGCTGCTTGATGACGGCACCCGCCTGTTGTATGGCCTGCGCGGTAACGTATGGCGTCAGAGTAAAGGTAAAGGTCGCTGGAAACGGGTGAAACTGGGGTCCGAAGTCACGCTGACCAGCGGTCTGACAACCAGCAATGGTCAGGTGCTATTGGCCGATCAGAGCGGTCAGTTGTTTGTTAGTCAGGACGCGGCCAAAAATTTCACCCTGATGGGGCAGGCGCCCTTTGGTGGTATCACCGACATAATACAGGCAAACCACGGTTTTGCTGTTTCGACTGCGCGTGGTGCCCACGTTGTCAGTGAAGACAATCTGGTGAGTGGGGAGGCGCGCTAATGACAACACAAACTACGTCTAAAACTCAGGGCGAAACTTTAATTCGTCACTTAGAAGACTTCGACACCAGCTCCGGGCGCATCCTGGAGCGGGCCATTTTTAATTTCAGACCCATCATTATTTTTCTGTGCCTGGTAGTCACCGGGATCCTGGGGTATCAGTCTACGCAGCTTACCCTAAGCGCCGCGTTTCAGAAGATGATCCCCAGTAACCATCCGTACATTCTTAACTTTCTGGACAACCGCAAACAACTATCGGATACCAGTAATGCTTTACGGATAGCCGTGCACAATACTGAAGGCAGCATTTTTGATGCCCAGTACCTGGAAACACTGCGCGAATTAAATGACGAATTGTTCCTGATGCCTGGGGTGGAGCGGCCGTTTATGAAGTCGTTGTGGACGCCCTCGGTACGCTGGACCGGCGTAACCGAAGAAGGACTCGATGGTGGGCCGGTTATTCCGGATGACTATGACGGTTCCCAGGCATCCCTGGATCAGGTACGGTTAAATGTCGAGCGTTCTGGTGAGGTGGGGCAACTGGTTTCTGGCAACTATGCTTCCAGTATTATTCTGGTGCCTTTGCGGGAAATGGATCACGAAGGCAACCAACTGGATTACCATGCGTTCTCGGCAAAGCTTGAAGAGCTCAGAGCGAAATATCAGAAAGACGGTATTGAGATACATATCACCGGCTTTGCCAAGGTGGTGGGCGATTTAATCGACGGGCTAAAACAGGTACTGGTGTTTTTTGCGATCACTATTGGTATTGCCACCGTGGTGTTGTTTATTTACACCCGTTGTATTCGCAGTACGTTGCTGGTGGTGAGTTGTTCGCTGATTGCCGTGGTCTGGTTATTGGGTTTATTACCGACTCTTGGCTATGAGCTGGATCCGTATTCGATACTGGTACCTTTTCTGGTGTTCGCCATTGGCATGAGTCATGGCGCGCAAAAGATGAACGGTATTATGCAGGATATCGGTCGCGGAATTCATAAGTTACTGGCGGCTCGTTATACCTTCCGTCGCCTGTTCCTGGCTGGCATTACTGCGCTTATTTCTGATGCCGTTGGTTTTGCCGTACTGATGGTCATTGATATTCCGGTCATCCAGGACCTGGCTGTCACTGCCAGTATCGGTGTCGCCGTACTCATTTTCAGCAACCTGATTTTGCTACCGGTGCTACTGTCTTACACCGGGGTTGCCCAGTCTGCCGCAAAACGCAGCATCCATGCAGAGTTAAGGGATGAAGCGGACGTTTCACACAGCAAGCATCCGCTGTGGGCATTCCTGGATCTGTTTACCCGGAAGAAGTACGCCACTGTAACTGTTATCGGGGCGATAATTCTAGGCGTCGGTGGCAGTATGATCAGCGCCAATGTAAAAATCGGTGATACCGATCAGGGTGCGCCGGAGCTGCGTCCGGACTCTCGCTATAACCTTGATAATGCCTTTATGACTGCAAACTATACTACCAGTTCGGACGTGTATGTGGTGATGGTTAAGACAGAGCAGTACGCCTGTGCCCATTATGATACGCTGATGGCGGTGGATGCTTTGGAGCAGGAATTACGGCAACTTTCGGGAGTGGTGACTACGTCTTCACTTGCCGGTCTGGCCAAGGTGGCTAATGCCGGAATGAACGAAGGTAATCTCAAGTGGTACGGCATTCCCCGTTCTCAGGGCATGCTCAATGCCATTATTACCCGGGCACCACGAGAGATGTTTAATCAGAACTGTGACCTGCTGACCATTTTTGCTTATCTGGAGGATCACAAGTCTGACACTCTCAATGAAGTGGTGCAGACCGTGGAAGCCTTTGCCAAACAATACAATACTGAAAAATTCCAGTTCTTAAATGCTGCAGGTAATTCAGGGATTGAGGCGGCTACCAATATCGTGGTGGAAAAGGCTAATACACAAATGCTGCTGTATGTTTACAGTGCCGTGATCATTCTTGCCTTTATTACCTTCCGCTCCTGGCGCGCGGTGGTGTGTGCCATTCTGCCACTGATGCTGACTTCTATTTTATGTCAGGCTTTAATGGTGTGGTTAAACATCGGCGTGAAAGTGGCAACGTTGCCGGTTATCGCCCTGGGTGTAGGGATTGGTGTGGATTACGCGTTGTATATTCTCACTGTAATGAAGTCCCGTTTGCAGGATGGTAAGTCGCTTTCAGACGCTTACTACGACGCACTATTGTTTACCGGCAAAGTGGTGGTTCTGACCGGTATTACCCTGGGCATTGCCGTAGCAACCTGGGTGCTCTCGCCAATTAAATTCCAGGCTGATATGGGCATTTTGCTGGCCTTCATGTTTATCTGGAACATGTTGGGTGCATTAATTTTGTTGCCGGCGCTGGCCAGGTTTTTAATGCCAGGAACTACCGTACAGAAAAGTGCTTAAGTATAAATTGCAGTAATGGTAAGTATTTTGCTTAATTGAAATTACGTTGTAATTAAAGTGTTAACACTTTTGGGATTAAAGGGGTATGATGGGCCAGAGATGGCCCCATACCCCCTGTTGTTGGAAAGTAGTATGATTGCAGATCAACAAATAGCGCAGGAAGAAAAAGAAGTAGTCGATCGTTTCGACCTTCGCTCTAAACTCCGTTTTAACCAGGAAACAGGGAAGATCTGGCTGGGCGAAAGCCGTTTGTTGTTATTTCATGCCAAAGCGCTGATGGAAATGCGCACCAAGTTATTTGATTACCTTGACGCAGAGTCCGCCAAGCGGATGCTCATCCGTATTGGTTTTGTTGCTGGCGAGCAGGATGCCGACCTGGCCCACAAGCTGGCAGATAACAAAAATAACTACGATGTGTTTCGCATTGGGCCTGAGCTGCATGCCTTTGAAGGGCACGTGCGCTCGCACATCACCGAAGCTGAAATCGACTGGGAAACCGGGCGGTTTTTTGGCGAAGTCATCGTTGAGAACTCCTGGGAAGCCGAAGCGCATTTGCAGTCGCTGGGCTTATCTGAAGAAGCTGCCTGCTGGACTATGGTGGGATATGCGTCAGGCTATACCAGCCGCTTTTTCCGCCGTTTTATTGTGTTTAAAGAAATTGAATGCATGTGTAAGGGCGATCATCATTGCAAGATTGTAGGCAAACCCGCAGACTGCTGGGATGATGAGAACTATATTGAATTATTTCGTGACGATCCGCTCAGCCCGTCATTACGGGAAATCGAAAAAGAACTTAGCCAGTTGCGTGGTAAGCGTCAGGTTAAATATGACACCGATGGCCTGCTAGGCGCCTCACCCGAATTCACCGGAGCCCTGAATCTGCTTAAGCGCGCGGCGGATTCGCCCATTAACGTATTGCTTTTAGGTGAAACCGGCGTGGGTAAAGAAGTCTTTGCCCGCTGGCTGCATGAACACAGCAGTCGCAGTGAAAAACCGTTTATTGCGGTTAATTGCGGCGCTATCCCTCACGAATTAATTGAAGCAGAGCTCTTCGGTGTGAAAAAAGGCGCCTATACCGGCGCTCAGGAATCCCGGCCCGGCCGTTTTGAGCGGGCTAATGGCGGTACCTTGTTTTTGGATGAGTTAGGTGATTTGCCTTTATCGGCGCAGGTTAAACTCCTGCGGGTATTACAAACCGGTGAAGTAGAACGACTCGGCGATGATGAGGTGCGTAGGGTGAATGTGCGTTTGGTTGCCGCGACCAATGTTGACCTTCAACAAGCCATTAAAGACAGTCAGTTCCGGGCCGATCTGTATTACCGTATTGCCACCTACCCGGTCAACATTCCGCCTTTAAGAGAACGACGGGGAGACATTCTTATCCTTTGCAACGCCATGATAGAGCGCTTTTCTGCCAGCTACCAAAAGCGCCTGACAGGATTGTCAGGCCAGTCAATGCAGGTGCTGACACGCTATGAATGGCCGGGCAATGTGCGCGAGCTGGAAAACGTGATTGAACGCGGTGTACTGCTGGCAACGGATGGCGGCTTAATTGAGTTGGAGCATTTGTTTGTCAGCCCGCCGGATTTAGAGGATACCCAGGAACGTATTAGTGAAGTTGATGAGCAAGGGCTGGTTAAGCCGCTCAGTGCAATACCGGAAATGGATACCCAGTTTTACGATAAGCTGCTTGAGCAAGGCGAGTTTGATTTAGCCAGCCACGAACAGCAACTGTTCGAGGCGGCCGTGAGAAAAGCGAAAGGCAACTTAACTCATGCGGCGCAATATCTCGGTGTCACTCGCCGGCAACTGGCGTATCGGGTTAACGAAAAACCGCGCTAAAACCGATTGTGAACAGTCCCAACCCCACCGGGCGGGTTTGATCATTTGATCAGCTCGTTTCGGTGTACCCTTCCTGATTTAATTAAATGGTTAACTGCCGGCAACGGTTTTTATTCACTCATTTTACTTTTAATCCTAACCACCTGCTTCAGTAGGTAGTGATCATTTAAGATAGGTTTTTGCCTGTATTGCTAGCGGTTAACAAAGGAAATTGTTTATACCGTTTTGTTGGAGTCGCCGACGACATAGTTGGGAATATAGCAACAAACCTCTCCGTGATTCATTTCAGTCTCGCTATCCGTAGCATTCCTCATACTGAGACATGCCAATGGCATTCTGGTTATTCGTCACCCCGCATTACCAACCTTACAAAATTGTAAGGGCACAACATCAAACTAACAAATGCGTTATGCAAACGTTAATTAAAATCGCTAAAAATTTACATGAAATATATAAATATCAATTAAAACAATAAGATAAAATGTTGGCATGATACCTGTATTAAGTTAATGGATTGTTGCGCTCAAGGGCGCTTAGAAGCTCATAGTGGAGAACAGATTATGGCGATGACAGGTGTATTACGTCCAGGACATGTAGCTGTACGGGTATTAGATTTGGATGAAGCGGTTAAGTTTTACAGTGATGTAATGGGACTCGTTGAAACCGGTCGTGATGACATGGGACGGGTTTATTTCAAGTGCTGGGATGAGCAGGACCACAACAGTTATATCATTCGTGAGGCCGAGCAGGCAGGTGTTGATTTCGTAGGCTTCAAAGTACTCGATACTGCCACCCTCGATAAGCTTGAGAAAGATTTGAACGCTTACGGTGTAGAAACCCGCCGTCTTGAAGCCGGTGATTTACTTGAAACCGGTGAGCGGGTCCGCTTCACGCTGCCATCCGGCCACGAATTTGAGCTTTACGCAGAGAAAACCAAAGTGGGCAACGGTATGGGCCTGATTAACCCGGCCCCCTGGTATACCCAGAGTGAGCACGGCATTGCGCCGGTACGTCTGGACCATATGCTGTTATACGGACCAGACATAGCCAAAGTTAAAGCCATTTTCGAAGATGTACTGGGCTTCTACCTGGTAGAGCGCGTGCTCGCCGAAGATAACGAAACCGAAGCGGGGATCTGGTTATCCTGCTCACACAAAGTGCATGACATCGCATTTGTTGAATACCCGGAACCAGGCAAACTGCATCACACTTCATTCCTGATGGAAAGCTGGGAACGTGTGCTGCGTGCTGGTGACATTATGTCCATGAACAAAGTGGCCGTGGACATTGGCCCCACGCGTCACGGCATCACTCGTGGTTGTACCATTTATGCCTGGGATCCTTCCGGTAACCGTTTTGAAACGTTTATGGGCGGTTATCACCCTTACCCTGATTACGAAACCATTACCTGGACCTGGGATAACTTCGCGCAGGGGCTCGATTACCCGCAGCGTAAGCAGCACGAGAGCTTCCTGACGATAGTGAGCTAACGGCAAACCTGGAAGGACAAATCATGAACGACAGTATTGCGGCCCCGAAAGAGCAGTTCGACACCTCGTTACATTACGTGCGTGTGACAGGCAAACGAGACGACGGATTTGTGGAGTTTGAGTTTAGTGTAGGCCAGCCGGAGGTGGCACTGGAAATGGTGCTTAAACAGCAGGACTTTGAAAAGTTTTGTGAAGAACAAAAGGTGACATTCCTCGATGAGGAAGCGGCTCCCTCCGACGATGAAGAAAAGAATGCATTCCAGTGGAGTCTCCACGACGCTACCCACCACTTTCGTGACGAGTAGATAGGCAAGTTTAGAGGAAAGAATTATGCAAATCGATGTACAAACGGTCAATATTGAACAGAAAAATCAGACCTTTAGCCATTTAAAGAAGCGCTTTGGCGATAAGAAAATCCCATCGCGGTATCAGGAAGCCAGCTATGACCTGCAGGCCGAAGAGAATCTGCATTATCGCCCGACCTGGGCGCCAGAGCAGGAGCTTTACGATCCGAATTTAAGCAAAATTCGCATGAACGACTGGTATGACTTAAAAGATCCCCGTCAGTTCTATTACAGCACCTACACGCTGAATCGTGCCAAGCAACAGGAGACCATGGAGTCTAATTTCAAGACGGTTGAGTCGCTGAACCTGATTGAAGGCATGCCGGACCCGGTTCTGGCTGTGGCGCAGGACCTACTCATTCCGTTGCGCCATGCCAATTACGCGGCCAACATGAATAACACCCTGGTTTGCGGCTACGGTTATGGCACGGTGTTTACCCAGCCCTGTGTTTATCACGCGATGGATAATTTAGGCATTGCCCAGTACCTGTCTCGTCTTGGCCTGATGATTGGAGATGTGGAATCCCTCGAAGCAGCAAAGCAGGACTGGATGGACAGCGATGCCTGGCAACCGCTGCGCCGCTCACTGGAAGATCTGATGTGTGTGCGCGATCCGGTGGAAGTATTCATTAAACAAAACTTTGTGCTGGATGGCCTGCTTTATCCGCTGGTGTATCAGCGCATTGTCGACCAGAACCTGGTTGAGCAGGGTGGTTCAGGCATTTCAATCCTTACCCAGTTCATGACTAACTGGTATCTGGAGTCCAAACGGTGGGTGGACTCGGTGATCAAAACTATGGCGTCTGAATCTGCAGAGAACAAAGCGGTTCTGGAAGAGTGGATCGACAGCGCCGCTAATCACTTTACCTCGGTATTGCTGCCAGTGGCAGGGTTAGCGGTTGCAGGTAATCAGGCCGACGAACTGGTTAGTGAAGCTCACGACGAATTATTACAGCGCGCTAAAAAAGCCGGTTTGTTTAAGTAGGAATCAAGATGTCTAAAGTATTTATCATTTTACAGGCCAATGAAGAGACCCGCTCGATTGTGGAAGCCATTGAGCAGGATAACCCGGATGCCGAAGTGGTACACGAGCCAGCTATGGTGAAGGTACAGGCCGAAGGCCACCTGGTGGTGCGTCGCGAAACCATTGAAGAAGAAATTGGCCGTGAGTTCGATATGCAGGAACTCAACATTAACTTAATCACGCTCAGCGGCAACGTCGATGAAGACGAAGACGCTCTGACACTCACCTGGAACAGCTAGGAGACTATCGTGGATATTAAAAAGACCCCGAAGAAACTTAACGTAAAAGAGAAGTATCGCTTAATGACCCGCGATCTGGCCTGGGAGCCAAGCTATCGCGACGAAAAAGAAATCTACCCTTATGTGGATTACGAAGGCATTAAGGTGCACGACTGGTCCAAGTGGGAAGATCCGTTCCGCCTGACCATGGATGCGTACTGGAAGTATCAGGCCGAAAAAGAGCGTAAATATTATGCAATCATCGATGCCCACGCGCAAAACAACGGCCATCTGAATGTGACGGATGCGCGGTACTTAACCGCAATCAAGTTGTTCCTGCAGAGCATTAGTCCGGGTGAATATGCGTCTCACCGTGGTTTTGCCCGGGTTGGACGTGAGTTTGCCGGCGTCGGTCCACAGGTGGCTTGTCAGATGCAGTCGATTGACGAAATCCGCCATGCACAAACCCAGGTTCACGCTATGTCGAACTACAACAAGTTCTACAACGGCTTTAAAGATTTTGCCAATCAGCGTGACCGGATCTGGTACACCTCAGTAGCCCGTTCATTCTTTGACGATGCCATGTCGGCAGGGCCATTTGAGTTCCTGATCGCCATTGGTTTCTCATTCGAGTACGTACTGACCAACCTGCTGTTCGTGCCGTTTATGTCAGGCGCTGCCTACAACGGTGATATGGCCACCTGTACTTTTGGTTTCTCGGCACAGTCAGACGAAGCCCGTCATATGACACTGGGTCTGGAATGTATCAAGTTTATGCTCGAGCAGGATCCGGACAATATTCCAATTGTGCAGAAATGGATCGACAAATGGTTCTGGCGTGGTTGCCGCCTGTTAACCCTGGTTGCGGCCATGATGGATTACATGCTGCCTAAACGCGTGATGTCATGGCGCGAAGCGTGGAATATCTATGGCGTGGAAAATGGTAACGCACTGTTCCGCGATCTGGCTCGCTACGGCATTAAACCACCGATGCACTGGGACGACGTTGAAAAGTCAATCGATCACACTTCGCACCAGATTATGCTGGGCCTGTATCAGTGGAAATTTGGTACGGCGTTCCATTCCTGGACACCGACTGCCAGCGACATTGAGTGGCTGAAAGAAAAATACCCGACTACGTTTGAAAAATACTACCTGCCGCGCTGGGAATACGCCATTGCGCAGAAAGAAAACGGTGGTGAGTACAACAATTTTGGCCTGCCGAAGCTCTGTCAGGTTTGTCAGTTACCGACGTTGTTCACCGAGCCGGATGATCCAACGCAACTGTGTCATCGTGAGACTGATTACGAAGGCGAGAAATATCACTTCTGTTCAGACGGTTGTCAGCATGTGTTTGAACAGGAGCCTGAGAAATACGTGCAAGCCTGGCTTCCTATGACTGCCATGATGCAAGAGCCACTGAAAGGTGACCTGGCTGCCTGGATGGAGTGGGTAAGCCTTGAGCCTACTGCAGCAGGCGAATATGCCAACTCTGAAGACAAAGCGAACTTCGAGAAATGGCGTAAGCAGGTTTCAACAGACTAATCAAAATTAAAGCATCGCCCGGGAATGCCGGGCGATATAAGCCTGCATAGTCAGGTGTAAACAGGAGAATTATTATGGCAGTTGTAGCAAATGGCGAGTACAAGTTCCCGTCGCGAGACCGGGTAGAAAATTACTATGGTCATCAGTTGTTATTTGCATGCTGGGATCATCACATGCTGATGGCGGCGCCTTTTATGTTGTTTGGTGCGCCGGATCAGAAACTGGGTGACATTATTGAACAGCAGTTAAAGCCACTTATGCAGCCGGATCCCGATTTCGACAAGATTGACTGGGACGCTATTGAGTGGACCAAAAGTGGTGAACCATGGACGCCCGACTTTAATAAAACAATTAAGCAAAATGGCCTAGTGCATAAAGAGCAATTCTGCTTTAAAACCCCTGGCTTGTCGACACTGGTTCCGCCTCAGGGAGAATAACCATGAGCTTTGAAGTAACCATTGAGCCATTGGGACAAACCATTGAGGTAGAGGAAGAGCAGACCATTCTGGATGCCGCGCTGCGGGCGGGGATTTACCTGCCCCATGCCTGCTGCCACGGGTTGTGTGCAACCTGCAAGATTGATGTGCTGGACGGCGAAGTCGATCACGGTGAAGCCTCCAGTTTTGCCTTAATGGATTTTGAGCGCGATGAAAATAAATGTCTGGCGTGCTGTGCGATCCCGGAAAGTGATTTGGTGATCGAAGCGGAGATTGAGGAAGATCCTGACTCCCGTAACCTGCCGGTGCAGGACTATCAGTGCACGGTAAGCCGCATCGAAGAGTTAACCCCCACCATTAAAGGTATCTGGCTGAAGATAGCAGATGCCGATGGTATTGAGTTTCAGGCGGGTCAGTACATCAACCTTAATCTGCCGGACGATATTGGCAGCCGGGCTTTCTCGATTGCCAGCACACCAGCGGAGCCTGGCGAAATTGAGCTGAATATCCGTAAGGTTCCCGGCGGCGTGGGAACGGCCTATATTCACGATGAGCTCAAAGAGGGCGATGACATAACCTTTAGCGGACCCTACGGACGCTTCTTTGTGAAAAAATCAGCCGACATGCCCATGATATTTATGGCGGGTGGTTCGGGGCTATCCAGTCCCCGTTCGATGATAATGGAACTGCTTGAAGAAGGTTGCGAGCATCCGATCACACTGGTCTACGGTCAGCGCACCCGGGAAGAACTTTATTATCACGACGAGTTTCTAGCCCTGGCTAAAAAGTACGCCAACTTTACTTATATCCCGGCGCTGTCTGATGCCGGCGACGATGGCGAATGGGAGGGTGAGGTAGGGTTTGTCCACGAAGCCGCTCAGCGTGCGTTTGATGGCGACTTCAGTGGTAATAAGGCTTATTTGTGTGGACCACCGCTGATGATTGATGCCTGCATTAATACCTTAATGCAGGGGCGCCTGTTTGAAAGGGATATTTATACTGAGAAGTTTATTTCCGCTGCGGATGCCCAGCAGGTACGCAGCCCGCTGTTTAAAAATATCTGATTTGTGTCACAGGGAAGTGATACCCGTCAGCCAGAGTTGTCCAGGTAATAACGGTTGTACAGCAACTGCCGCAATGCGATCCGAACCCTTAGGGTGGCGGACCTTGCGGCTTTTTAGTTTGCCAGTCAGGCAGGCTTGTGACGGCACTGGCTGACTCACTCTTAATTATACCTTTTAAGTATCAATTTGTTTTTTAAATGGTATTAGACGGTATGGAGTTGGGGATTTACACTGACCTTAAGTGTTATTGAGTTGTAAATATTAATTTAAGGGCTTGCGTAGCCTAAAGTGAGAGTCCGATATGCGCCAAGTAGAAAATTTTATCCGCGGAGAGTTTGTCGCAGCCAGAGATGGCAAGCGCTTTGACAAAGTATCTCCGGTGACCGGCGAAGTTATCGCCAGCATTGCCGAAGCAGGACGTAGTGACGTTAATGAAGCCGTACTGGCGGCCAAAGCAGCGCTGCAAGGCGAATGGTCTACCTTTACCACTAATCAGCGGGTGGAAATGCTGTATGAAGTGGCTGATGAAATCACCCGCCGCTTTGAAGATTTTGTGGAAGCCGAAATGGCCGATACCGGTCAGCCTTCTAATGTTATGCGCCATGTCTTTATTCCTCGCGGCGCGGCCAACTTCAAAATCTTCGCTGATACTATCAAAAATGTCCCCACCGAGAGTTTTATGCTCGACACGCCGGATGGCGCAGGCGCACTGAACTACGGTGTTCGCACACCTAAAGGCGTAATTGGCGTTATCAGCCCGTGGAACGCGCCGTTCATGCTGATGACCTGGAAAGTCGGCCCGGCACTGGCCTGCGGAAATACCGTGGTAGTCAAGCCATCAGAAGAAACCCCACTGACCTCCGTACTACTGGGTGAAGTAATGAATAAAGTGGGCGTACCCAAAGGCGTTTATAACGTGGTAAACGGTTTCGGCCCGGATTCAGCTGGTGCATTCCTTACCGAACACAAAGACGTTGATGCCATTACCTTTACCGGTGAAACCCGCACCGGTACCGCCATCATGAAAGCCGCTGCCGAAGGCACCCGCGATGTGTCTTTTGAAATGGGGGGTAAAAATGCCGGTATCGTATTTGCCGACTGCGACTTTGATAAAGCCATTGAAGGCATCTCCCGCTCGTCTTTCTTAAACTCCGGGCAGGTGTGTTTAGGTACCGAGCGGGTGTATGTGGAGCGCCCGATTTTCGACAAGTTCGTGGCCGCACTGAAAGAAAAGGCCGAAGCGGTTAATTACGGTAAGCCCACCGACGAAGGCGTTAACTACGGCCCTTTAATCAGTAAAGAGCATCAGGATAAAGTCCTGTCTTACTATAAAAAAGCGGTAGAGGAAGGCGCCACGGTGATCACCGGTGGTGGTGTACCCGAGGTACCAGAAGCGCTCAAAAACGGTCACTGGATCCAGCCGACTATCTGGACTGATTTAGCCGATGACGCCGCTGTAGTAAAAGAAGAGATTTTTGGCCCTTGTTGTCACATTCGCCCCTTCGACAGCGAAGAAGAAGTGATAGGCCTGGCAAACAGTACTGATTACGGCCTGGCAACCACCATCTGGACCAAAGACCTGCCGCGGGCACACCGTATGGCGGCCAAAATCGATGTGGGCATTTGCTGGGTAAACAGCTGGTTCCTGCGCGATCTACGCACCGCATTTGGTGGCACCAAGCAGTCCGGTATAGGCCGTGAAGGCGGCGTGCATTCCCTGGAGTTCTACACCGAGCTGCGTAACGTTTGCGTGAAGCTATAGGAGCGGTCAGACATGGATAATTCACAAATTAAAAAACTAGGTAATGCGTTGTATGAGGCCATGGTGTCACGCAACACGCTGGTGCCGTTTACCGAGCAACACCCGGATATTACTTTAGAGCAGGCTTACGAGATTCAGTTGCAATATATCCAGCGTCGCCTGGACGCCGGTGAGAAAATTGTAGGCAAAAAAATTGGCGTCACCAGCAAAGCGGTACAGGATTTTCTCGGCGTCTTTCAGCCAGACTTTGGTCAGCTCACCGACAAAATGGTGTACCAGGAAGGCGAAACTATCGACCTTAACGAGCTTATTCAGCCTAAAGCAGAAGCGGAGCTGGCCATTGTGCTCAAAGAAGACCTGATTGGCCCGGGCATTACTGCGGTAGACGTGATCCGTGCCACCGATTATGTGAGCCCGTGTTTCGAGATTGTCGACTCACGGATCACCGACTGGAAAATCAAAATTCAGGACACCGTGGCCGACAATGCCTCTTGCGGTGTGTATGTGGTCAGTAACATCAAAGCCGATCCCCGCAAGGTGGATATCACCATGGCAGGTATGACCCTGTACAAAAATGGTGAGCTGTTCTCTACCGGTGTGGGCGCAGCAGTACAAGGCTCGCCTTTTAACGCGGTGGCCTGGCTGGCCAATACTCTGGGTGAACTTGGTATTCCGTTTAAAGCAGGCGAGGTGATCCTGTCCGGCTCACAGTCTGCCCTGGTACCCGTTACCGATGGTGACGAACTGGAGTGTTACATCGCCGGCGTGGGTGGTTGTAAAGTGAATTTTGCCGGGAGCACAAAAGTATGAAAACCAGCTTAACCCAGGAACAAATTATCCGTTTCTGTGAGCGAGTGGAAGGTGCTCAGCGCCGTGCGAATGATATCGCAAAACTCACCAACGAATACCCAGAAATGACCATTGAAGACGGCTATGCTGTGCAGAATGCCCTGCGTGCCCGGTTCATAGAGCAAGGCGAGAAGCTGATTGGCTGGAAAGCAGGCTTAACCTCAAAAGCCAAAATGGTTCAGATGGGCGTGGATAAACCGTCAATTGGTTTTTTAACCGATGCCATGTCACGGCCGGAAAATACCGCCATCAGTACCCACGATATGGTGCATCCCCGGGTGGAATGCGAAGTGGCGTTTGTCACCAAGGCCGACCTGAGCGGCCCGGCCTGCACGCGCGCCGATGTACTGGCGGCAACCGATTTTGTGATGCCAGCCGTTGAGGTCATCGATTCGCGCTATGAAAACTTTAAGTTCGATTTACCCAGTGTGATTGCAGATAACAGTTCATCAGCCCGTTTTGTGGCGGGCGGTCGTCCACGTTACGTTGATGATATCGAAGTCGATGGTATTGGTGTCGCCATGGAGCTTAACGGCGAAATTGTTGAAATGGGCTCTTCTGCTGCGGTAATGGGTCATCCGGCCGATGCGGTGGCCATGGTCGTCAATATTCTGCATGACATGGGTGAAACCCTGCCAGCCGGAAGCTTTGTGATGAGTGGCGGAATTACCGCTGCCGTGGCGGTGAAACCTGGTGACAACGTGATTGCACGCTATCAGGATTTGGGCAGCGTTAGTCTGCGTTTCGAATAAACCCGCTAATTGAACGGAGAACAACCATGCCAATAATCGAAATGCACCTCATGACAGGGCGAACGGAAGAACAAAAATGCAATGCCGCCAAAGCCGTTACCGACGCGCTGGTATCGTCGCTGGGCGTTAAACGTGAGTCAGTGCGGATCCTTATAACTGAACACGGTGAACACGACTTTTTCGTGTCCGGAATGACCATGAAAGAGCGCAGTCAGGCTCAGCAGGCAGCCCAACAACCACTGAATGCAGAGGGGAAATAGCAATGAAAAAGATTAAATGTGCGTTAATTGGTTCGGGCAATATCGGTACCGACCTGATGTATAAAGTGATGCGCAGCGAGTGGCTGGAGCCGGTCTGGATGGTGGGTATTGACCCTGAATCCGAAGGCCTGGCCCGGGCTAAAAAAATGGGGCTGAAAACCACTGCCGAAGGCGTGGACGGACTGCTTCCTCATGTGGAAGAAGACGGTATTCAAATTGCTTTTGATGCCACCAGTGCTTATGTACACGCGGAAAACAGCCGTAAGTTAAATGCCAAAGGGGTGATGATGATTGACCTCACCCCGGCGGCGATCGGTCCGCTGTGTGTACCGCCGGTCAACCTGAAAGAGCATGCCGACAAGCAGGAAATGAATGTGAATATGATTTCCTGTGCCGGTCAGGCAACCATTCCTATTGTTAACGCGGTAGCACAGGTACAGGGCGTGGAATACGCCGAAATTATTGCCAGCCTGTCGAGTAAATCCATTGGTGCGGGTACCCGCGCCAACCTGGACGAATTTACCTATACCACCTCCAATGCCATTGAAAAAGTGGGTGGTGCGAAAAAAGGCAAGGCGCTGGCCATAATCAATCCCGCTGATCCTCCGATCATTATGCGTAACACCATTTACTGCCTGACCGAAGGCGAACCCGACGAAGTGGCGATCCGCGACTCAGTACTGAAGATGATTGAACAGGTTCAGAAATACGTGCCCGGTTACAAGCTGGTGAATGGCCCGACTTTCGAAGGCAACAAAGTGGCGGTGTTTATGGAAGTCGCTGGTCTGGGTGATTACCTGCCGAAATATGCCGGTAACCTCGACATTATGACGGCGGCGGCTACCCGCACCGCAGAAATGTTTGCCGAAGAAATTGCTAACGGCACTATCACGTTAACCCCGGTGGAGGCAGCGTAATGAGCAAAAACATTATTTTACATGACATGTGTCTGCGCGATGGTATGCACGCTAAAAAGGAGCAAATCAGCGTAGAACAAATGGTTAAAGTCGCAAAAGCGATGGACGACGCTGGTGTACCCTACATTCAGGTTACTCATGGCGCCGGGTTAGGCGGAAATTCGCTGCAGCATGGCTTTGCCCTTGCCAGCAACGAAGAGTACATCAGTGCGGTAGCAGAGGCAGTAAAACAAACCATTATCTCTGTGCTGCTTATTCCTGGCCTTGGCACTATGAAAGAACTGCAGTCCGCCTACGACAATGGCGCGCGCAGCGTTCACGTTGCTACCCATTGTACTGAAGCTGACACCTCACCTCAGCACATCGCTTTTGCGCGTGAATTAGGCATGGATACCTCCGGCTTTTTAATGATGTCTCACCTGAATACACCACAGGGGCTTACTGAGCAGGCATTGCTGATGGAGTCTTATGGTGCCAATACCGTATACATCACTGACTCAGCCGGATTTATGCTGCCGGAAGATGTCACTGAAGTGATTAGCCGCCTGCGCGGTGAACTTAAACCAGAAACCGAAATTGGTTTCCATGGGCATCACAACATGGCGCTTGGGGTATCGAATTCGGTAGCGGCAATTAAAGCCGGAGCGACTCGTATTGACGCTTCCGTTGCCGGCCTTGGCGCAGGCGCAGGGAATACGCCTCTGGAAGTACTGGCCGCAGTGCTTGAGCGAATGAGCATTCCAACCGGCCTGGATCTGTTCAAGCTGATGGATATCGCTGAAGACATCATTACCCCCATGATGGACCACATGGTTCGCATCGACCGTGACTCGCTGACGTTAGGTTATGCCGGGGTTTACTCAACCTTCCTGTTGCATGCCAAAAAGGCGGCCGAGAAGTACGGTTTATCAGCCCGGGACATTCTGGTTGAGCTGGGGCGTAAGAAGATGATCGGTGGTCAGGAAGACATGATCCAGGATACCGCTATGACGCTGGCCAAAGAGAAAGGTCTGTTAAAAGAAGCTGTTTAAAAAGGTGCATTATGCCTGATAAAAACCTTGCCATTGTTGTGGGTGCAACCGGTACCTTCGGCGTGGAAATCGTCCGACAACTTATCGACAACGGCCTGCATGTGCTGGCCGTTGGCCGCAGCGCCGACTCGCTGGCCAGTTTAACTGAGCAATTTAGTGAAGTTAGCGTGGTGCAGGCTGATATCAGCCAGGATAGCGCCATTGAGGCGATTAAATCTGCCATTACCGGTCCGGTAAAAATGGTGGTACATGGTCCTGGTGTGGCCGTTGCCGGGGGCATTTTAAAAGCGCCCACAGCAGCCATGGTGGATGCGGTCAATATTAAAGTGGGCGGCATCTTACGCTTGAGTCGTGCTGCCGATGAGCACTTTGGCGACAACGCCCGCATTGTCGCGATTGGTGGTCATTATGGTCTTGAGCCGACTGAATATGCAGCGTCTGCCGGCGTGGCGAATGCCGCACTGGTCAATGTTATGCGCCAGCTTTCGCTGGCTTATGGACGCCGCGGCATCAGTGCTCACACCATAGCGCCGGGCCCTGCCGACAGTGACCGTTTGCGCAATGTGGCGACGGCTCGAGCCGAGCAACGCGGTATAAGCGTGGATGATGTACTGGAAGAGTTACTGGAAGAATCCTCGGTGCATCAGTTTACCACCGCCGAACAGGTGGGCTGGGCAGTGTGTAATTTGTTAGATGATCGCGCAATCGGCATGACCGGCTCAACGATTATGCTCGACTCTGGTCGTCGTAAAGGGTTGCCGTAGGCAGCCCTTTATCTTTTAAAGAAATATCCGGGAGTACAACTATGCCAATTGTTAAATTTCACCTTGCTGACAAAGATATCAGCGATGGCCAGATTGAGTCGGTGATTGAACAGGCCACGCAGATTTATGCCGAGGTACTGGACAGTCCGGTTGATCGCATTCGCGTGTTTGTCGATCTGCACGCGCCCAACTTGATTGGTGTGGGCGGTAAACTGGTAAGCAAAGGCGGGAAGAATGCCCCGTTTTTTGAGTTCATTGTGATGAAAGGGCGCTCCCTTGAGCAGCGCCAGGCCATTGCAGAGCAGTTTACCAACATACTGGCAGTCACGCTAAAGGTAGATAAAGCGGATATCCGCGGCAACTGCTATACCGTTGAACCAGAGAACTGGAGCATCGCCGGTAGTCTGGCATCTGAAATCCGCAAAGCCGAAATCGAGGCCAGAGCGCAAGCTGGCGCTTAAGCAATAAAACGTGAACGGACAGGGGAGTGGGCCATGGCTTATACGATCGACATTCTGAACACCCAGGAAACTTACTCCTGTCGTGCAAGTGAGTCGTTACTGGATGGTATGGCGCGCCTCGGGCGTAAAGGGATCCCGGTGGGCTGCCGGGGCGGCGGCTGCGGGATCTGCAAAATTCGGATTGAGAGCGGTGAGTATTCGGCTAAAAAGATGAGCCGCTGTCATGTGAGTGAAGAAGAGCAGGCGGCAGGCGTGGTATTAGCCTGTAAGGTGTTTCCGCTGTCTGACATTACCCTGCGGGTAATCGGTAAGTGCCAGCGTCAGTTTGAGCGCAAATGTGTTAAAGCGGAAACCTTCCTGCCGGCTACCGGCGAGAGCGGACAATAGTATATTTAAAAGAGCACGAGGTGCGGATAATTTGGACATTATCAACACTTCTTTGACAGGGCGTTTTCGCCCTGTTTTTTTTGCTGAAAATATTTCATGGTGCCTGCCATAATTGCACGCTCACTGTACGGATTTTTATAATCCCATTACTTTATTTTAGCAATAACAGCAGCTTATAACCTGGCGCAAAGATTGTATCGTGTTTAATGAATGTAAGAAAAAAGACGGGGTACAGAATGTCTGAGTCTGACCAAAACTATCGTACAAAATTAGTGAATACGGAGCAGGTGCAGATTGCATCGGTCTTCGATTCAAAGCTCAATGCAGATAAAGCTATCGAACAAGTAGTGCGTGGCACCGATGTGGAATCTCAGCAGGTCACGCTGATTGAACCTGATGACAGCGATTTTAATCGTAAGCTGGAAGGTGACAGCAAGGCGCTTGGTAAAATGATGTGGTATTCGCACTTGTTGCTCGGCGTAGCAGGGCTGGTGGTGGGGCTGATTACCGCCTATTTGCTGGTTAACATCGGACCCGCGCTCACGCAACAGAATCCGCTGGCTACCTACATTGCGGTAATCTCGCCCGGTATTTTTATCGGTTTGTTTGTCGCCGGACTGTTGAGTTTGCGTCCTGATCGCACGCAGATAATTGAGGTAGTTCGTAAAGCCGTTAAGGCAAAACACTACGCCGTAGTGGTAAACCTGAAAAATGGCCAGTCGGTCTCCAAAGTGCGTGATATGTTTAGCCGCCACAGCAGCCAGGTGGTGGAATCAATTCAGTAAGCCACCGGTAAACCCTTTCTATAGCGCCCAAAACACTCACAATTTGTGAGTGTTTTGTCGTACCATAGCCATAACTATTGTTTTCACACAGGCATGTTCATTATGGCTATTCATGAAATCACCCACCCACTTATTCAACATAAAATTGGTCTGATGCGTGAAGCTTCCATCAGTAGCAAGGATTTTCGGGAGCTGGCAGGCGAGGTAGGCAATCTGTTAACCTACGAAGCCACACGTCATCTGCCGGTTGAGCTGGTCGACATTAAAGGCTGGACCGGTGAAAGTCTAAAAGTTAAAAGCATCAAAGGCAAAAAAATTACCGTAGTGCCTATACTCCGGGCCGGCCTGGGTATGCTCGACGGCGTGCTGAACCTCATCCCCAACGCCAAAATCAGCGTAGTCGGTTTATACCGTGATGAAGAGACCCTGCAACCGGTAGCTTACTTTGACAAGGTGGTAAAAAACATCGATAAGCGCACCGCGCTTATCGTTGATCCCATGCTGGCCACCGGCGGTACGTTGATTGCCACTATCGACCTGCTGAAGCAGAAAGGCTGTAAAAAGATAATGGGGCTGTTTCTGGTCGCAGCACCAGAAGGTATTGCGGCGGTAGAAGCTGCGCATCCCGACGTGGATATTTACACCGCATCTATAGACGATCGGCTCAATGAAAAAGGCTATATCCTGCCCGGTCTTGGCGATGCCGGCGACAAAATATTCGGTACCCGCTAAGTTAATCTCCCGTCCGAGCCAGACTGGCTTTTCCTTAAATAAAAGGTTAAACGATTTAGAACGCTTAACCTTTTGTTTTATGCTAAAATTATTTTTAACATTTTTTTAAACTTAATGAAATTAAGTGCGTCTTAAGATACATTAACAAGATTGCAGTAATGTGCTCGGTTGGGAATAGTTGATAATGTTATGAAAAAGCTTACTTTAAAAGATGTTGCTAAGCAGCTCGGTGTTTCTACAGCGACTATTTCAAATGCGTTTAATCGCCCGGATCAGTTATCAGCAAATAAGCGCACCGAGATCCTTGAGGCCTGTAAAGAGATTGGCTATACCGGCCCAAATCGCGCCGCTCAGATCCTACGTAAGGGCCAGTCAAACATTGTTGCCCTGGTATTGGCCGACAGCCTCGACTACATGGTAACCGACCCGGTTGCTAATACCTTTATCCAGGGCGTATCGCGAGTACTGCGTGAGAATCAGAAACACCTCCTTTTATATGCCGGTGACTCCGACACTATTACTGATGTGGTGGATTTTGTTGATGGGTTTATCTGTTACGGCGCGCCGCGAAATGGCGCCTTATCCACTCAGTTAAATCAGCAAAGTAAACCAGTCGTCACGGTCGATTTTAACCTTGAAGGCCGTCCGGCAATTAATATCGATAACGAAAAGGCCAGCTACGAAATTGCGAAAGCGGCCCTCAGACCGGGCGATAGAGCGGCGATTCTCGGACTGCGTCTGATTGATTCGCCCAGCACCTGTCGCATTTATGACAGCCCGTTGCTTGACGCTGAATCATCCATTACCCATCGTCGTCTGGACGGGTATTGCCGCGCATTAAAAGAAATGGGTATTGAAGTAGCAACCGACTGGATCTGGAACTTGCCGGAAAACGCCGGTATGTATGCTGTTCAGGCCGCCAGGGAAGTGTTACAAAGTTCGCCGCGACCCGATGTTATTCTGTGTATGAGTGACATTATTGCTCTTGAGTTATTGCAGTGCGCGCTCACCATGGGAATTGATATTCCCGGTGAACTACGGATCACTGGCTTCGACGGTATTGAAGAAGCCGCCCGGACCCGCCCCTACATGGCAACAGTATGTCAGTCGAGTGTGGAGAAAGGAATGGAAGCTGCCAAGCTATTGTTGTCTGGCGACAATACCTCCATGTCGCTACCTTACGAAATAAAAGTAGGTGAAACCATCTGATTTATCCCCGGAAGAAACCGGGCTCATCAGTCCGGTTCAATCTCGTGAGCAACCTGCCCATGGGCCAGCAAAGCAAACAGGCAGGTGCCGCCAGTAATATTGCCTAATAACGTGGCAAAAATGATGTTGGCGGCATGACCAATGGTAATGTCTCCCTGCATAGCCAGCAGAAAAAGCTCCGTAGACCCGGCAATCACATGGGTAAAGTTGCCTATGGCAATCAGGTAAGTAAACATCACAATCACGAAAAATGCAGCGTCCTGCACTGACGGCTTCATCCACACAATGGCGGCAATCAGAAAGCCAGAAATGATGCCATATGAAAACGCCTCAGAAAATGCTAATTCGGCGTAATGCCGGGATATCGCATTCATACCTTCGATATACTCGGTTGGCACCGCATGCAGGCCGTACATCATGAAGGCAGCCAGCAGCGTACCTGCCATATTGGCCACAAATACGATACCCCATAACCGGCCCAGGCAACCGAGCATATGCCAGGAACGATGGGTGAGTAAGGGTAAAATAACAGTAAGCGTATTTTCAGTAAAAAGTTGTAACCGGCCCATAATGACCAACACAAACCCCACCGTATAACCGAGGTTTTCCAGTGCAAACTGGCTGTCTGAGCCAGCAAATACAGTATGCAGAATGCCTTCGGCAAGTACCGAGGTCGATATGCCGATGCCAGCCGCCACACCCGACCACCAAAGTGACATAAAAGGCCGCTTGAGTTCTTCCAGTCCTTCGCGGTGGGTTACCGCGTAAAGCGAGACCGAATTTAAACTCTGGTGCTCACGAATATCCTGTTCTTCTTCTTCGGTTAAGGGCGAATCGTCATGTTCACTAGCTTGATGTGTGTCTCCTGACATCAGTTGTCCTTACTAAACGTACAAAAAGATTTGAATTATCAATCTAGTACGTTTAGAGAGGCGAATTCGATTAGTTTCCAAATTAACCAGACCTCGAGTGAGGCAGGCAGAACCGTAATAGAGGTTTACTGCGGTTTAAAATTCAGTAAACAGCCTTCGAAAAACGCTGCCAGCTGATTTTGTTTATATAAATCTGTGGTGGTAGCGCCTTTTTCGAGCGGCGGGAATGCGCCGTAACCCGCCAGTAAGCAGTGCCAGGAAGTATTGCCAAAGTGGGAGTCGAGCTGCTGGCGCTGAATTTCCTGGCCCAGGTCGCCCCGGCGATACCAGACATTGAACAAATGCAGTAACGAGTCAGACAGGTTCTCGTTATGTTGATTGGCCAGCCAGTATTCGCTGTCAGAACGGGTATTCAGGCGGTAGTGCGCCACGATATAATCCCGTACCCGCTCGAATCGTTCAGTGATAAGCTGGTTGTAGGCGTTACGCTGCGTGTCAGAAAAACCGCCCTCATCAACGTGATCGAGAAAAATCTCAACACTGGTTTGTACCAGATGCAGCGCTGTGGCTTCAAGTGGCTCAATAAACCCCTGTGATAAGCCAACTGCCAGGCAGTTTTTAGCCCAGTGTCGCTCTACCTGCCCAACGTTCATGGTGAGTTTACGTAAGGCTGCAGACTCCTCATCTACGCCTAAGTGGCGACACAATTCACTGGCGGCCTGTTCGTCACTGATAAAGTCGCTGCTGTAGACATAGCCATTACCCGTGCGGTTAGTCAGCGGGATCTGCCACGCCCAGCCGGCAGATAACGCCGTAGCACGGGTTTCAACGGGGAGTGTAGTTTGTGCCGGGGTAGGGCAGACCACTGCTGAGTCGTTAAACAGGTTGTCTTTAAACGACTTAAAGTTAACCCCTAAGGTTTTTTGCAGTAGTAATGATTGGAAACCGGTGCAATCGATAAAAAAGTCGCCTTCAATACGCTCGCCTTCTTTACTGTGTAGCGCGGCAATCTCGCCGTTGGGATGACATTCTACGTCGGTAATGTTGAGCGCTTTATGCACCACGCCCAGCCCCTGGGCATGGCGTTTTAGAAACTCGCCAACCAGGCCTGAGTCGAAATGGTAGCCGTACTCAATGCGAAAAGGAAAGTTCGACGGTGTTAGCGGGCTGCGCTGGTGTCTGGCCAGCCAGCCGTTAAATAAAAAGTCATCAGGGCGGGTGATTACATCCTGTCCCATACGCCGGTGAAAGCAGTTCACGTAAAAGGCACGTTCGCTAAAAGTGTCGAGCTGGCTGATAAACGGGTGTGAGTAAGCCGGGATATTCGCGCCCGGACTCCAGCCTTCAAAACGAATACTGACTTTATAGGTGGCATTGCACGCGGGCATCCAGTCCTGCTCGGCAATACCCATATCACTGAAGAAGCGTTTTAAGGTGGGCGTAGAACCTTCACCAACGCCAATAATGCCAATATCCGGCGATTCTACCAGAGTGATGGTTACCGGCTGATTTAACCAGCGCTTAGCCAGCAGGTTGGCGGTCATCCAGCCCGCCGTGCCACCGCCGGCAATAACAACATGTAACGGCTTGGTACTCATGCGCTGGTATACCGCTCAATAAATTCGTCATGGCCCAGCAGCTTGGCAACCGGCTGCATTTTGGCCTGTTGAATTTGCTGCATCGCGCTGAGCAGGGTTTGATTATCCATGGCGTTGACGGCGGCGTGATAATCCCGGGGCGACAGACCTTGTCCCATCATCACCTGAACCCAGGAGGCATCACGGAAGATGTCGTTCTGTTCGTTGAAAATCGCGGCGGTTTCCTTGAATGCCTCAATCTTTTGCGCCAGCCGGTCCGGGATAGTCATTTCGCGCATGGCTCGCCAGAACTCGCTGTCATCACGCTCATTGACGTGATAATGCAAAATAATGAAGTCGCGTATGGTTTCAAACTCATCCTTTGACTCGGCGTTGTACATACCAACCATGGTGGGTGAAATGCCCTGGTTAGGAAACATTTTCATCAGCCGGATAATGCCCGACTGGATCAGGTGAATACTGGTGGATTCCAGCGGCTCAAGGAAACCGCTGGATAAGCCGATGGCCACTACGTTTTTGCACCATTGCTGGTCGGTGCGACCGGTATTAAAGCGGATAGTGCGAGGTTCGCCCAGCGCTTTAGTGTCGAGGTTACCGAGCAGGGTCTCGTTGGCCTGTTCATCTGTGGTGAATTGCGAGCTGTAAACAATACCATTGCCGTTGCGGTGCGTCAGTGGAATTCGCCATTGCCAGCCATAGCTGTGCGCAATACTGCGTGTATAGGGCAGGGTTTTGTCAAAGCGCTCACTGGGCACGGCCTGCGCCGAGTCGGCGGGCAACCAGTGACTCCAGTCTTCATAATTGACGCCCAGGGTTTTTCGGATCAACAAGCCGCTTAAACCGGTGCAGTCGATAAACAAATCACCTTCGACTTGCCTTCCATCAGTTAGCTGCAAGCCGGTGATAAAACCGCTCTCGGTATTTTGCTGAACATGCTCAATAATGCCCTCTGTGCGTTTTACCCCGCCTTGCTCTGCAAAGCGGCGCAGGAACTGCCCGTACAGTGCTGAGTCAAAGTGATAGGCGTAGGGCATGTCATAGAGCGGATTCTGAGTATTAATTTTATTAAACTTGCCCTGTTGGCAGGCAAGATAGTTCAGATCAAAGTCCCAGAAAGACTTGTCTAAACCGGCTTCTTTAGCTTTCAGCCAGTAATGGTGGAAACTGCAGAAACCCATAGTGGTGCCGGGTGCACCAAAAGTGTGGTAATAGCTTTCGCCAGGTTTACGCCAGTTTTCAAACTTAATGGCCAGTTTAATGGTGCCCTGGGTTTCCCTCAGAAAGGCCTTTTCGTCGATCCCTAAAAAACGATTAAAGGTTTGAATCGGCGGGATCGTCGCTTCGCCAACGCCCACAATACCAATTTGCTCTGACTCGACAAGTTCGATTGTAACGCTGTTACCCAGTACTTTGTTGAGCAGCGCTGCGGTCATCCAGCCGGCGGTGCCGCCACCGGCAATGACTACTTTTTTAATTGCATCAGGCATCAATCATCCTCAGGCATGTTTTCATCGGTTTGCTTTTGACTCTAGTGAATTTAAAGGGAAAAGCAAACCGGCTGTAACAAAAAAGCCCCACAAAATGCGGGGCTTTTGAAAAGCTAAAGCTTAGTAGAACGAGTAGTTGAAGTTCAGCATGTAAGAAGGACCAAACTCACGACGCAGGGTCACGATGCCGTTGTCGTCGATGGTTTCTTCTTTTTCATCTGTCAGGTTAGTGCCCTGCAGTGAAATACGCAGGCCTTCCAGGTACTCAATACCACTGCCTTCGAAGTCGTAACTGATTTGCGCATCAACCTGAGTGATCTTGTCACGGGTTGCTGTTTCAATCTTGTTAGAACCACCACGCTGGTAAGTAGCAAATTCAGAGCGGTCAGTCGCGGCTACCCGAATTTCTAAACCATCCATTTCGTAGTAAGCAGTCAGTGACAGAACCTGGTCAGACTGACCTGGAATTGGGTTTCCATTTTCCAGTTCTGCATCGATAATGGTTGCAGAGCCGGCAAAACCAAAGCCTTCCAGTGCACCAATAAAGTTACCCAGTGGAATATTGGCGGTTAGCTCGGTACCTTTTACTTCACCTTCCAGACCATCCTGGAAGTACTCAAAGTAACCAAAGTCCGGCGGCGTCGCTAAATCACCCGCATCGTAAGCCACGTTATCCGGACCATACAGACCAGTGGTCTGGATAATACGATCATGGAAGCCAGGGATAAAGTAGTTGGCGCCATTGTTGGTTGAATCGTTGGTAAAGTCGATTATCTCACGGGCGTCGTCTGTCCAGTTAACCAGGTCTTTGTAGAAGAATGTTAATGCTACGTAACCTTCGTCGTCGAAGTACTTCTCGAAAGACAAGTCGAAGTTATTAGCTTCAAGTGGACGTAACGTTGGGTTGCCTCGGAATTTGCTCCATGGTGAACCGTATTCATCTACATCTGCCTGGCTGTTTGGAATGGTAATTAAGTCAACGTTCTGGTCGAACTTAACAAAACCTGATGCCTTCATCTGATCGATACGGGCACGGCTGATGGTTTTGTTGGCCGCGACACGAATGAACTGGTTGTCGTCAACTTCAATGCTTACGTTCAGGCTTGGCAGGAAATGGCTGTACTCATCGCCTTCACTTAAGATGCAGTCTGCATCCACCTGGCCGTCATCATTGTCATCACAGACGGCGAAGTTTGAGCCGACAATGCCTAAGTAACCTGTAGAAGACTGCGTCGTATCCACATACTGCGCACCAAAGTTACCGATAACCGGGAAGCCATTGATTTCGGTTTCAAAATCAAACTTGGCGTAAATCGTAACGACTTCTTCATCGACAGTGTAGGTATCACCTAAACGATCCGGTTCAAGTAAACCTGCATCATTCAGCGTATATTCGCCGTCGTTGTAGGGAGCGAAACCGTCATAAGCGACTACCTGACCAAGACCAGCCCAGCTCAGATCGGCCAGTCCGTTATACAGATACTCTGAAGGAATGGCTTCTGAATAAGGATAGGATGAAGCGGTCGCAAAGAAACCTTTATTGTCTTTCATCTTGTAGCGATCGCTGTAGTTAACTCCATACTTGATTTTGTTAACAATGCCCCACTCTACATAGCCTTCTGCTTCAACACGTACGGTAGTCAGTTCTTCTTCAAAGTCTGCGTAGTTTAAGAAACCATCCTGAGCATTTAAATAACTGAATGGAATGGGGTTGCCATCCTTGTCGGTAAATACTGTGTTTACGTCAGTGGCAAACTGATCGGCAATGTTCGCCATACCGCCACCCCATTGTTGGGGGCCGGTAAGTTGTAACAGAGCAGGATCAGAGAAGGCTTCAAGGCCCGTGCTGCCAGTGAAGAATACCCCGTCAGCGCTCATTTGGAACTGGCGGGTGCCGAAGGTATCGATGGCACCGTTACGGGCTAAACCGGCGTATGATTCACCGCGCAGGTCGCGCTTTTCTGACTGGCTGTTTGCCGCGTCAACCATTATCGACCAGTTATCGTCAATGTTGTATTTAACATTCAGGCCAAGGGTTTGTAGTTCGCCGTCTTTTTGTGCCGGGTCAGTACGCAGAACCGGGTTTACGCTAGCCTGAGTACCAGAAACATTAATACCTGAGCCTGACAGTGATCCTTCTGCAGCATTGAAAGGTTCGATGAAACCACGAATAACGCCTGAATCTGAGTAATCGATACTCAGGGCATCTACGACGATGTCGAGATTATCGGTAGGACGCCATTGCAGTACAGCTGAAATAGTGTCACGGTCCAGCTCACGGCTGATGGCCTGTGTATCCAGACCAGACGGAGTAATTTGGCCAGCGTCATTGGCGCTGTATCCCCAAACACCGTATTTACGTTCATTACGTGGTGATTCCGTAGTGGCAAGCGCTACAGCGATACCTACGGTGTCGTCAGCAAATTTTTCAACAAATGATAATGCCAGACGCTTACCTGTGTTGTCGAATTCCGGGTTATCGGAATCGTTGCCGCCCATTTCGTATACGCCGGTTAATGTCAGGGTTTCCTGAGCAGCAAGCGGACGCACGGTTTGCAGGTCAACCGTACCACCAATACCCTGTACCATCAGGTCGGCTTCAGTGGTTTTATAAATGGTTGCACCGGTCATGATTTCAGAAGGGTACAGGTCGTATTCAACGCCGCGGTTGTCACCAATACCGATTAGCTCACGGCCATTTAAGGATGTACCGGTAAAATCTTCTTTAAAACCACGAACAGAGATACCCGAAGTCCGGCCGCCAACACGCTCACCGGCCAGACCTGGCAGACGTGCCAGTGATTCAGCGATTGATGAGTCTGGTAATTTACCGATGTCTTCAGCAGAAATGGCTTCAACAATCGACGTGTTATCCATCTTGATGGCCTGAGCACGCATCAGTGAGCCGCGAATACCTTTTACTGCAATTACTTCTACATCAGGCTCACTGGCGCTGTTATTTTCTTGTGATAACGCGTGGCCTGAATACATTGCTGAGGTCACAGCCAGTGACAACAACGCTGGTTTAAAAATGTGTTTAGTCTTCATGTTTAGTGCCCTAACTAAAGTTTGAACGGTGCAATCCTGTTACATCGATGTTAACAATAGTTAAAGTTTTGTCAGACGTCAAGTGGTTTTCTTAATCAATTAAGTAAATTAATTTAACTTTATTTACTGCAGCTTAGTAGCGGTTTGTGTAGGTTGTTTATCCGGTTGGCTTTTTTCGATTAAGTATGATTATTAAAAATGAGTGAATAGCGAATATTTTTTACATTTATGATTATACATAAATAACACTGATGCTTAACTAATGGTACTTAGTAAAGGTAGAACAAAAGTCACAAAAGTATAAACTTACGCGCTAAATTTTTACTTGCCCCTGTAAAGTGAAGTAGCCGAGTTGCAAGGCGCAGCAAAAAAGCCGCTAACCAGCATTGAAAGCGTTGAATTCACTGGGCAATCCAAACGGGGTTTGGTAACTTAATAATTTGTTGAAGGCGACAACCCGTCAGGCATTAACGGCCAGGGAGTTTGAACAATGAAATTATTCGGTGGGTTATTTTTCTTTATCGTTATCGCAATTGTTGTATTTGGTTGGCTCAGTAGTGGACCGGGCTCAGATGCCGCGGTGGGTGAAATGCCACACCCCTCCCTGAGTTCTGAACTTGTTAAGCCCGTTAAGCGACATTACGAACCCGTGTCAGAGCGTCACTTTAAAAAACCACAAGTAGAGCCTGTTATGCTACCGGGCGTAGGCCGTACCGATGTGTCCTGGGGGTCGGTGGGGAACGATCCGGCGGGAAATATTTATGTGGGTCTGGCTGAGTCTTACGGCGATCCCAGAAGTGCATATCTGGTGAAGGTCAATGCTGCTGGTCAGCCAGCGGTGATGGGGGATGTGGTCAGTGAACTTAAGCGCGAGAGAGTTGGTCCTGTAAGTCAGAGTCAGGGCAAAATTCACAGTCAGATTGTTGCTGCCAATGATGGTTATCTTTACTTTGCCAGTTTTGATGAAGCCGGTGAGACAGATGTGCGATTGCCTGATTATGGTGGTCATCTGTGGCGGGTAAATACCCAAGCCGGACAATGGGAGCATTTGCTGGCCACCCCGGAAGCGTTAATAGCGGTTAACACTGATGGCCGCTATATTTATGCACTGGGTTACTGGGGACATGTGCTGTATCAGTACGACACGCAATCAGCAAAGGTCAATAAGACCGATGTGGGTTCGGTGCCTGGTCATGTGTCACGCCATTTTCTGGTTGATGGTAAAGGCCATGTTTATGTGCCCAAAGTATCGCAAAGTGGCATTAATGAAGAACCTTCGGCGATGCTGGTTGAATTTGATCAGAACCTCAATCCGGTGACTGAATATCCGCTAACCGATTATCAAAGCCAGGATATGACCCATTACCGGGGCATTATAGGTTATACCAATATGCGCAACGGTGATGTGTATTTTACGTTGGGACAGGGTTATCTGCTGCAGGTTCAGGCTAATGAATCGGGTGCTGAAAAACTGATAAATCATGGTTTGTTTAACCCGGCCGGTGAGGCCAATATTCCCAGTTTATTTACGGTTGATGGTGAACAGTTTGTTATGGGGGTTAGTCGTCGTTCAGGGGCGGATCCTGAGTGGTTAATTTACGAGAAGATATCCGGTGCTACGGTTAATTATGCGATGCCTGAACTGAATGATTTTCTGTTTTTCGGTACGGAGGCCAAGGATGCTGAGGGTAATTTTTACCTGGTAGGGCAGGATACCAAGACCCGCAAACCGAAAGTCGTTAAATTAACATTCCCGCAATAAAAAAGCGCCCACACAAGGGCGCTGCATTAAATGTCAACACGCCCTAGCGCTTGTTGACTGAGCCTTTACAAAGCTGATCGCCATAATAATTATTGGCATAGTTACAGTTTGTTTGTGCCTCGCGTTTTTCAGCCGCGATACATTGTTTGATTTGATTGATTAATTTACTCATGTGTCTGTCTCCTTATTGGTTACAGACACTATATGAGTAAAGGTTAGTCTAATATATCTATTAATAGTGATTAATCTGATAGTTTTTCTGAATCATTTTTGTTGAAGTACATATCAGTGTATTCGTGAGACGCTTTTTCTTTGTCTGTGAAGGGGTACAAGCTGAAACCGGTCACTTCTCTTTTTGTGTTCACATCGAAATGAATAAATGCATCGCTGGCGGCATTCTGGTTATCCCAACGGATCACAAACGTATGATCAGCAAATGCTTCCAGGCTGCCGGTTAAGGTGGTCATTTTTTCGGATTGGAGCCGCAACTGACCGTTTACCATGGCAATGGTCAGTTGCCCGAACCACTGATCCGAGAACTGTCCGGCATAGGCAAGTGGATCCAGAATGACTTCTCCTGTTCCTTCAGGCACAGAATGGTTGGCCAGGTAAAAGGCTTCGCGCTCGGCCTGATAGTCTTTTAAAGTTTGAACCCAGTCGGTTTTTTCCTGCGGTGCAATGTAAGCTTTGAGAATGTGCTGCATTACGGCACTGCGGGCACCATAGTTTGAACCGTTGTTTAGCAGCACAACACCCAGTTCCAGGTCGGGCACCAGGGCTACATAGGCCTGATAGCCTGACAAAGTACCAGTATGTGATACCACTTTATGGCCGTACACATCGGATAACCGCCAGCCAAGTCCGTAGGATTTGAGGCTGGTGTTGTCCCACTCTTCATCAGTGGTAGATACCGGCAGCACCATATGGGCTTTTTGCATATAGGCAATCTGACCAGGAGTAAGCAGAGTCTTGCCGTCAGCTGTTTGGCCATCATTCAACCACATTGCTACCCATTTGAGCATTTCCTCTGCGTTACATACAATGCCTCCTGCTGCTGCTGACACCAGCTCAGTGCCGTTAATGGCGTTACGAGGGATAGCGTATAAACCGCGCTCATCATTGTGACCGTAACTCATGGCGGCATTTTGCAGGGCTGCGTCATTCAAATCGCCGGCAAAGCATTGCATTTCTAACGGTGCAAAGATTTTTTCTTCTATCACCGAGGCATAAGGTTTACCGTAAAGCTGCGCAACAATTTCACCGGCTGTAATAAACATCAGGTTGCTGTAAGCATATTCGCTGCGAAAGCTACTGACCGGCGTCAGGTAGCGCAGGTTATGAATAATCTCCTCACGACTGAAGCCGCTCGGCTCCGGCCACAGCATGCTGTCGCCGGCTCCGCTGGCGAGCCCGGAACGGTGGGTTAACAGGTCCAGTAAGGTGAACTCACGTGTTACCCAGGGATCCTGCATTTGAAAGGCCGGCAGGATGTCGGTGACTTTGGTTTGCCAGCTCAGCGAGAATTCATCGATTGCCATAGCCAGCGCTGCCGCCGTAAAGGCTTTGGACGTTGAGGCTAAACGGAAATAAGTGCTTTCGGTAACCGGTAAATTGTTAGCCAGGTTGCGCTGCCCTACACCGTTAAGATAAACGGCGTCACCCTGATGAATGATACCAACCCCCATACCCGGGGTATAAAACTCCGTTAATGCCTGTTCTATTAACGCTGTGGTGTTCTGAGGAGGGGCGGTTGGTTTGTCAGGCGTAGCAGAGCAGGCGGTAGTGGCTAATAGCACCAGGCCGGCGAAGAGTTGGGTAGCGCGAATGGCAGACATATTGATTCCCTGCAAATTGAATAATTTGGAATAATTTATTCAATTTGCAGTCTTGCGCGGCGATTGTCAATGCTATCTTACTGTTCGCTGCTTTTGGCAGGGTCCCACACCAGCGCTTTGAAATGTTTACGGCACATGGATTCGTAGCGGTCATTACCACCGATTTCTACCTGGGCACCACTGGTGACTGCCACACCGTTTTCGTCGATACGCACCACAAAGTTAGCTTTGCGGCCGCAATGACAAACGGTTTTGAGTTCAAAAAGCTTATCGGCCCAGGCCAGCAGGTAGTGACTGCCAGTGAAGGTTTCGCCTAAAAAGTCGGTGCGCAGGCCATAGGCGAGAACCGGAATATCCAGCTCATCCACCACTTCAATAAGTTGCGATACCTGCGCTTTGGTTAAGAACTGAGCCTCATCAATAAAAACACAATCGACGTAATGGTCGCTGTGCAGTTTACCAATGATGCTAAGCAGATCATCGTCTTCGTTGTATAGCCGGGCGTCGGCTTCCAGACCAATGCGGGAAGCCACCTTACCGCTGCCGAAACGATCATCCAGCGCAAAGGTAAAAATAAGCGGGTTCATTCCCCGTTCGCGATAGTTGTATGCCGATTGCAGCAATGAAGTTGATTTCCCGGCATTCATCGCCGAGTAATAAAAATATAATTGCGCCATAATTTGTTCTACTTATTATCCTGCCAGTTAGTGTACCACTCCTGCAGGGCTTTTTTCTCTAGTGGGCGGGCAAATAAATAACCCTGCAGACAGTCAACGCCGAGCAGTCTTAGCAAGCTGGCCTGCTCTTCTGTTTCTACGCCTTCTGCAACGGTTTTACAGCCAAGTGCTCTGGCCATTAATACTGTTGCTTTCACAATCGCGTCACTGCTGACAGCCATTTGCTGCACAAAGGTCAGGTCTATTTTCAGCAAATCAAAGTCCAGTGACTAGAGTAGATTTAGCGAGGAAAAGCCGGTACCAAAATCATCGATAGCCATTTTTACTCGCCGTGCTTTAAGGGCACTAATATTGGCGGTGAGTACTGCCATATCGTCGGTAAAGATAGACTCTGTGACTTCCAGGTGCAGCCGCTGTGGGGCGAGCCCCGAACTCGCTAGTGCACGGTCTACACAAGCGACAAAATCTTCATTGACCAGTTGCAACACAGAGACGTTAACCGAGATGCCAAAGGATTCATCGTCCCATTGGGCGGCATCAATACAAGCCCGTTGTAATACCCAGGCGCAGATACCAGTAGGCACCGTCGAAGGTGCGCAGCAATGACAGAAACATCATGCCCGCCCACAGCGAAAACTTGTATGAGGTTATTTCGGGGGGGGCAAAGCCGAAGTTAACGTCACTGATAGTCAGGATGGTCATTACCAGCCCGGTAAAAACATTGGCGTATAGCAGTTCGACAACTTCTCTGGTAGTCGTGCTACTCGCTGATGAAGGCGGTGAATTGATCTGCTGCGTTTAATACTCAGCGTGCGGGCTACTCCGGGCGGTTTCCCGAAATATTCAGACGCGCCCCGCGCAAATTACAAATACTGTTTGTTTTACAGTGTTGAGTTTAAGCAAAAGTAATGCAAGCTTATTTGACAGATATACGGCAAATTGTGGTGATTAAAACAACAAAGCCGGGCACAGGGCCCGGCTTTGGATTAGCTGAACGACGTTACTCAGGCAGCGTCTTTGGTCTCCTGACTGGGCGCTTCGGCTGAAATAAGCTCCAGGTCAAAGGTAAACTCATCGACACGCACTGCCAGTTTACGTTTCTCGTTGTAGTCGTGCAGGTCGCGTGCTTCTTCAGCTGTGACCACACCACGTTCCTGTAGTTTATTAAGCGCATTCTCAAACGACAGGAATGGCACCACAGGCTCTTTGCGTAGCGCTTTTTGCACTTTGCCCAGTAACGGCAGCACTTTGTGCTTGGCTTTAAAGGCTTGCTCATTGATGTCGTTACCGTCGCCTGCAACTGGCTGCACCAGGTGGGTTAACTGCGCTTTCACGCTGTTGTCCTGCAGGGCTGCCATAGACAGCTCACGGATTAGATCGTCGCTGATGGTGCTAACACTGCCGCTGTAAGTTGCGGTAAGTAAGCGCATCAGACAACGGGTTGGTGTGTTCGGGAAGTTACGAACAAAGTTGACCAGAGCCTGTTCGGCCTGCTGTAGCGACCACTGCATTGCATAATCGAAATAAGGCTTAGCCTGCTGACGATCTTCAATGCGCTGCTCGTAAAAACGAATGGCTGCCATGGCACCGTACAGGTAGCTCATGATGTCACCTAGTCGGGCAGACAGTAACTCGGCTTTCTTCAGATCGCCGCCCAGTACTGCCAGCGACAAATCAGCCATAGGTGCCAGTTTGGCAGATAACGCATTCAGGCGTTTTTCGTAACCACGCACTTCCGGCAGACTTGACTGCGCGCCACGTACAAATGGCAGGTAGCTGCTGAACAGACTGCGGAACGCATTTTTCACGCTAAAGCCAACGGTTTTACGCAGCACTTTATTAAACTGCGCGTCAGCAGATTTTTCTTCGCTGTAGATGAGGTCAACCATCTCTTTTAAGTGCGGGTGACAACGCATTGCCCCCTGACCAAAGATCATCAGGTTACGGGTCAGGATATTCGCGCCTTCCACCGTAATGGCGATAGGTAATGCTGAATATCCGGCTGCCAGCGTGTTTTGCGGGCCGCGCTGGATTGCTTTACCTGCCTGAACATCCATCGCTGCGTTCATCACCTGACGACCAATTTCGGTCATGTGATATTTGGCGATAGCGGTAACCACTGATGGCTTAAGACCTTCACCGAGACCTTCAGTAGTCAGCACACGCATTGACTCACACAGGAAGGTTTTACCGGCAATTTCTGCCAGCTTTTCCTGAATACCTTCAAAACGACCGATAGGCAGGCCGAATTGTTCACGAACAAACGCATACTCGGCTGTAGACTTTAACGCGCTTTGTGCTGTAGCGGTGCCCATTGCCGGCAGTGAAATACCACGACCCGCACCTAAGCAGCTCACCAGCATTTGCCAGCCACGGCCGATGTTTTTCTGACCGCCAATGATAAAGTCCATTGGAATGAATACGTCCTGACCACGGGTAGTACCGTTGTAGAATCTGACGCCCATTGGGTCGTGACGATTGCCTAACTCAACGCCTGGGTGTGACTTAGGTAGTAGCGCACAGGTAATACCCAGTTCCAGTTTGTCGCCCAGTAACTGATCCGGATCGAATACTTTAAAGGCCAGACCCAGTACCGTGGCAATAGGTGCCAGCGTGATATAACGCTTGTCCCAGCTTACGCGCAGACCAATCACTTCTTCGCCGTTAAACTGGCCTTTGGTAACAATGGCTGCATCGGGGATGCCGCCGGCATCTGAACCTGCCTCAGGGCTGGTTAAGGCAAAGCACGGAATGTCTTTACCTACGGCCAGGCGTGGCAGCCAGTAATCCTGCTGCTCTTTGGTGCCGTAGTGCATAAGCAGCTCGCCCGGGCCTAGTGAATTAGGCACCATTACGGTTACTGCCAGTGCGCCACTTTTGGCTGCAATGGTTGATACGATGGTCGAGTTGGCATAAGGGCTAAACTCCAGACCACCAAATTTCTTGGGAATGATCATCGAGAAAAAACGATTCTCACCCAAAAAATCAAGAATATGTTGTGGGATATGTTTTGAATTTCCTAATTCAAAATCATCCACCATGCCTAACAGTTCTTTCACCGGTCCGTCCATGAACGCTTGCTCATCGGCACTCAGCTTGGCTTGAGGAACTGCTCGCAATGCCTCCATGTCAGGGGCTCCACGATAAATGGAAGACTCTAACCAAATGTCACCCGCATCCAGGGCTTCTTGTTCTGTAATTGAAATTGGAGGTAAAACTTTCTTCAAACTTGTTCTGATACTCATAACTCATCCGCTCATCTGACCAGTTGGTTCTGCCAATAATACAGAAAATATATGCAATTGCAAATTTTATGTTAAAAGCCGGTAATCTTCGTTATTTCAATGTGATAGATGACAACTGTTAGGATTTCTTTGCATTCAGGCAGCAGATAAAACGTTTTTTACGCGGATAGAGCAGTGGTGCAACGGGAACAATTACGCTAAATGACGGTATTGAACCGGATATTTTTACCAGTGGATTTTATTACTGAACTACACTGACGTAATGTAATTTATACCTGATGCAAGTATAGTGTTGGGTAGGCGTCGCAGAACAGGTTAAGGAATTTTAGATGTTCAGAGTAAATCAGTTTGTTAGTAAGTCAGTTTTAGGGATTTGTCTTGTATTTTCCCTGTCATCGTTTACTTATGCAGACGAAGCGGAAGGCCTCAGGATAGCGAAGGAGCGTAAAGCCCGGGATGAGGGGTGGGAAGACTCGTTTGCCTCAACCACTATGATCCTGCGCAATGACAGTGGTCAGGAGTCAGAACGGGAGTTAAGAGTGTACACTCTGGAAGTGCCTGACCAGGGCGATAAGTCACTGACCGTGTTCGATTCACCGGCGGATATTAAAGGCACTGCGTTTTTAAGTTTTTCTTACATCAGCGAACCCGACGACCAGTGGATGTATCTGCCTAAATTAAAACGGGTAAAACGGATTGCGACGCAGAATAAATCGGGTCCGTTTATGAGCAGTGAGTTTGCTTATGAAGATATGTCTTCGTTTGAGTTAGAGAAATTTAAATTTAATTACCTGAGAACAGAGACCTTTGAGGGGCAGGAAGTGTTTGTAGTTGAGCAGGTACCGACCGACAGATTTTCAGGTTATTCAAAACAGGTAGTTTTCATTGATACGGCAGAATACCGGCCGCTAAAAACTGATTTTTACGATAAAAAAGGTAGCTTGCTCAAAACGCTGACTCTGGAAGACTACGAGTTGTATATGGATAAATACTGGCGGCCGACAGTCTCTACAATGTCCAATGTTCAAACTGGTAAAGGAACGACTCTCATCATCAACGATATTGCTCTGCAAACCGGAGAAGTGGATGAGCGTAATTTCGATGAGAAGCGGTTAAAGCGAGTGAGGTAGAGTATGTTGCGACATTGTGCTGCGCCAGCTTTACTTTCACTGTCAATGCTGGTTGGTTTTTCATCGACTGCTCAGGCTGAATTGTCTGGCTCGATAAGTGTTGAACAGCGATATTTTCTTCAGGATGCTATTTATTCTTCACAGCCTCGGGCACAGTCTTCAATTGGTCTGTCTCCTGAGTGGTTCTTTGATTGGAACGAGGGAGATGACACGCTGGTGATCAAGCCTTTTTATCGTTTCGATCAGGAAGATCCGGAGCGAACCCGTTATGACATTCGCGAGTTTATCTGGACTCACCTCGGGGCAGATTACGAGTTCAGAGCGGGCGTTGGTAAGGTGTTCTGGGGTCAAACCGAATCGCTCCACCTGGTAGACATTATCAATCAAACCGATTTGGTCGATGCCACTGATTTTGAAACCAAACTCGGTCAGCCGATGGTGAGCTTTAGTTATTATTTTGATGCAGGTACGTTTAGTGCATTTGTGTTGCCGTATTTTCGCGAGCGAACGTTTGCCGGTGTTCAGGGACGTTTAAGGCCCGTTGTGCCAATCAGCAATGATCAAGCGTTTTATGAATCGGATGACGAGCAATCGCATGTCGATTATGCCTTGCGGTGGAAGCAATCTTTAGATAACTGGGAAATCGGACTCTCTTATTTTACCGGTACCAACCGGGAGCCGCTGCTGATTAGTACCGGCAATATTGAAGACGGTGATTTTGAGTTGTTTCCCTACTACGAGTTAATCGACCAGTATGGCATCGATTTGCTGTGGATAAACGATTCCTGGCTGTACAAATTTGAGGGTATACACAGAGAGAGTGAAACTGTGAGTTTTTTTGCCGGCGTGGCGGGAGTTGAGTATACCTGGGTCGGTGCTCTGGGCTCCGATGACGATATTGGCTGGCTGGTTGAATATCAATATGATGAGCGTGACAGTAATTTCTTTGTACCCTCGCAAAACGATTTGATGGTTGGGCTCAGATGGGTCTGGAATGATTTTGATAGTACCCAGATTTTATTCGGATTTATTCAGGATTTAGATAATACCAATTCGTACAATGCCTTTCTCGAAGCATCAACCCGCATGACAGACAATTGGAAGTGGACAATGAATGGGTATTTCTTCGCGACAGAAGATATTGAAAACCCTTATTATTTTATACGTCGTGATGACCACTTAGAATTTAACGTTGAGTACTTTTTCTAGTTTATAGCCAACAGGAGTGACTTGTGAGGTTAACCCTTTTTCTGTGCTGCATTTTGTTTTCTTGCGTCTCTCAATCGATAGAGAGGATGTATGGCGTTGTAAGCACGGGTTATAGTGATACGGAGTTTAGCCAGCGGGCCGAAGAAAGTTTTGGCTATAAAATTTTATTAGGCCATCAGTTTCATCCGAAGTGGTACGTTGAAACCGGCTATTACAAAATCGCCGATGTAGGTAACGAACAGGATATGGACACCGACTTTTTTAAAGCGGATGGTCTTTATCTCGGCGCGCTGGGCAAAGCGTCTTCACCGGAAGGAGAGCTGTTTTACCGTGTGGGTGTAGCGAGAATCGACGTTGCTGCATTTGAACCGCTTAATCCTGAAGGCGGTTGCAAAGTGGGGGGGGCCGTCAATATTGCCCCCGGTACTGCGCTTTGTCGTTTTGATAAAGGGATTTTTGCGGGGATCTTAGGTATCGGGTTTGATTTGGCTATCGCTGAAAAGCTCTTTGTCCGACTGGATGGTGATTATATTCGGGGCGGCAGTGGGCTTGATACGGGACTGATATCGTTGGGACTTCGCTACAATTTTAACTAAGCACAGTCGTACGGCAAAGTCCTATTGGGGAACAGGCCTAAACTAAAACATACCTTCTGCAGTATAAAAGAGCAGGAGGTACAGGTTTATGAAAAACGAACTAGATTCAAAATTTGTTCTGCGGGTCTTCGATAAGATTCGTCAGGAAGGCGAGGAAACCGAAGGTAAACATCGGCTCGAGGGGGTTGTAGCGTATACTGACTTCGACGGCTATACACTGTATATCAACGATGCCAAAGTAGCTATGCAGTTTGGTTTTCACAACCAGTATCATTTTGACTATCAAAAATCAGAAGATTTTGAAGCGTTTGAGAAAAAGCTCAAGCACATCGACAAGCAATACTAGTATCCAATTCGGTTGAAGGGTCGCTTCGGCGGTCCGTACCTCTGAGTATTCATCTGCACAGCTTTGGGCTACAATGCCCACAATTTTAGCCGTGACCTGCGCTCGGCGCATACGGCCTTCACCGTTGTGACAGAGGATTTCTAACTTGGCTGCAGCAATTAAGCCGCCTAAATTTTCAATGGCATTTTTTGGCCCCCGATACTGGCTGGTATGGGTGGGTGTTTTCTTTTTGTATGTGGTGACATGGTTACCTTTCCCGGTTATTAAACTGTTTGGCCGTGGAACTGGCTGGCTGCTGGGCAAAGTCGCAACATCGCGGGTAAAGGTTGCCCGGCGCAACATAGAATTATGTTACCCAGAGATGCCAAAAGCGGAACAGGATAAGCTGGTCAAACAGAACTTGCATCGCGCTGGCATGGCAGTATACGAGACTGCTATGGGCTGGTGGTGGCCGGATTGGCGGGTCAGAAAACACGGTACGGTTGAAGGCTTTGAACATGTTGAAGCTATTTTGGCGGCCAACAAAGGCGTGTTTGGCATGGCGTTACATAATATGAACCTGGAGTTCGCCTGTCGTATTGTTGGCTTAACGCACCCCAGCATTGCTTTTTATCGTAAACACAACAATCCGTTGATGGATTACCTGCAATATCATGGCCGTGCTCGTTCCAACAAATATATGATCCACAAGCGCAATGCCAGGGCACTGCTGGCTGCGCTGGAAGAGGGTGAGTTATGCCTTTATCTGCCCGATCAGGATTATGGCCGTAACCAGAGTATTTTTGTGCCCTTTGGCGGGGTTAAGGAAACGGCGACCACAACGGCCACGCTGATGTTTATTCGCCGTACCAGTAGTTTACCGCTCATCGTGACTTCGCAATACACCGCATCTGGCTATAAAGTTAAGTTTTATCCGCCCATGAACGAGTTAAAAACACTGGATGATGTGCCGGCTCTGACTTTACTGAATGAAAATATTGCCGATATTATAAATGAGCAACCTGAAAGTTACCTGTGGATGCACAAGCGGTTTAAAACCCGTCCGGATCCGAAGGCACCGTCTTTATACAAGTAGGGATGGTTCATAACCAAGCAAAGTGGTCATGAAAAGAAGTGGTACACTTAACGAGATAGCTTTAAATCAGCGGTAGCTGGTTTTATCGACGAGAAGCAGAGAGCCTGAATGAACAAAAAGCCTACCTCTACCCTTTTTTGGGCTAAACACCTAGGCCTGGCGCTGGCGGTGATTATTGTGGCGGGTATTGTTATTCACCTGCAAATGAATATGACATCTGCGCCAACACCAGTAGACGCGCCGGAAGAGCGCTCTGTAGCCAAAGGCTTGTCAGACTTTTATCGGGAATTCAGAATGACGGCCAATGAACCGGAGCGTTCTGAAGGGGCTGATATGGTGCTTGATCTCACGCCGTCAGAACAAAGCCTTGATGATCGTCTGCAATCTATGTCGAGTGCGCTGAAGCCGGTGGATAGTCGCTGGGAAGGCGAATACAAATACCGGACTTTCCGGGCTGGGAACACGCTGCGCGAAGCGATTTCATCCTATGCTGAGCAGGAAGGCATGCAGGTCATCTGGGATCTGAATCAGGATTTTGTGATCAAACACCAGTTTCAGATGGACAACACGGTCGCCGGTTCACTGGCAAAAATTGCCAGCGCCATCGACAGTAACTTTGAAGGCAAGGTGGCAACCTTCGTTTGCCCCAAACAACGCTCACTGGTGGTGACTGAAAAAGTCACCGAATATCTGAGCACGCAATGCAGCCGGGTGGGCAGCTAATACCAAATTGTGTAGCGCCGCCCTCAGGGTTGATCAAATGTTTGTTTCCACTGCGTGGTAACGAATTTTCTTACCGCTTCCAATTCCTCATTACTGTGGGCAAATTTTTCACCCGCCAGGGTTAACTGATGGTAATGGTCCCGCAACGTTAAGTAAGCATTTTGCAGGTTTTCAGCCGCGGTTTTTGAGATCAGTCCGGCTTGTTGGACATGCTCAATAATGCGCAGGTTATCCGGCCATTGTGTGAGTGCAGGGAACTGATGGGAGTAACCGAGCACCCAGAACTGCACCATAAACTCAATATCCGTGATCCCACCTTCACACTGCTTGAGATCTAAGCCGCTGGCCTGATTATCGAGCAGGTGGTCGCGCATTTTCAGGCGCATTTTAACCACTTCCTCTGCCAATGAGGGTAACTCGCGCTGGCGCTGTAACACCCGGTTTCTGACCTGCCTAAATGCTTCGAGCAGTGTCTCATCGCCCAGGATGCTGCGGGCCCTGACCAGCGCCTGATGCTCCCATGTCCAGGCTTCCTGCTCCTGATAGTGCTCAAAGCCGCTTAAATGACAGCACAACAGGCCGGAGTTGCCGGATGGACGCAAGCGTAAGTCGGCTTCGTAAAGCTGACCAGACAGAGTGCGGGTATTTAGCAGGTGCATAATGCGCTGGGCCAGTTTGATATAAAACTGTTGGGCAGAAACCTTTTTAGCGCCGTTGGTTTCGCTGTCCTGCGGGGCGTTATGAATAAATACCAAATCCAAATCTGAGCCGTAACCCAGCTCATAGCCCCCTAACTTGCCATAACCCACGATTAAAAAGCCGGTTTCATCCTGTTGCAGGTGCGAGGGCGCACCGAATTTTTCGGTTAATTGTTGCCAGGCCGACTTAAAGACTGCCTGTAGTATCACTTCGGCGAGGACGGTTAATTTATCGCTGACCTTAGCAATGGGCAGCGAGCCCGAGATATCACTGGCCGCGATACGTAACTGCTGGCAAAGCTTAAACTGGCGCCACTGTTCCATTAATAGTTCGGTGTCATCGGGCTCTACCCGCAACAGACTCTGGCGCAGTTCATCGGTGTACTCTTCGTATACTACCGGCAAACTTGTTTGTTGCTGCTGCAGATAAAGTGGTGTAAGCAATTCATCGAGCAAAAGGGGGAAGCTGCGGATCTGTTCGGTGATCCAGGCACTTCTGGCGCACAGCTTAATAAGCTGTTTGAGAACATCCGGGTTCTCGTGTAATAAATCCAAATAAGTGGTACGGCCGGTAATGGCGCCAATAACACTGATCAGGCGCGGCAGTAGCTGGGTGATGTTGGCGGGGCATTGACGGAGCATGTAGTAAATCATTTCCGGCATAAGTTTGCCCAGCGTGTCTTCGCCGCGCTGACCGATGCGATGTCGGCTCAGCTGCCCTCTGAAATCTCTGAGTTGTTCAAACAGCACCATGGCGGAGCTCTCATCGAGAGTGTCGCTTAGCAAGTCACAAAATTCGTTTTCGGATACTTCCAGCAACCAGGCATCTTTGCATCGGCTGAACAGTGAGTCCTGCTCCTGTTGCTCCTCACCGGGTTCGGATACTAACTGATTAAACTGCTCATGAACCCGCTCCATCACTACTGTCAGGGCGGATATGAAGGTTTGGTAATCAGGGAACGCCATGACCTTTGCTATGACTGCCTGCGTCCAGCTATTTTCGGGTAACAGCTGGGTCTGCTCGTCATTAAATTGCTGCAGGGTATGCTCTGCCTTGCGCAGAAAATAATAATCTTCCAACAGCTGGTTGATGGCCTGGGGTTCGATAATTTGTAGTTCTGCCAGGCGGGTTAATACCGGGTGCAATTCCCGTGATTGTAGCGTTGTCTCCCGACCGCCATGGATAAGCTGAAAGCTCTGGGCGAAAAATTCCACCTCACGAATTCCTCCGGCACCCAGCTTGATATTGCCGGTTAAGCGGCGCCGGCGAAGCTCCTTGCTGATCAACCGTTTCATATCGCGGATGGCGTCGATGGTAGTGAAATCCAGATAACGGCGGTAGATGAAGGGAGCCAGTATGGCTTCCAGCTGACTGGCATAACAGGATTGAGGGTTGAGGATACGCGCCTTAACCATGGCATAGCGTTCCCACTGGCGGCCCTGATCCTGGTAGTAATCTTCCAGCGCTCCGAAATGCGCCACCAGCGGACCGCTGTCGCCGAAGGGGCGTAAACGCATGTCTACTCTGAAGACCTGGCCTAACGGTGTGGTTTTATTCAGGGCGGCAATGAGTCGTTGCGCAAGCTTGGTAAAAAACTGCTGATTTTCGATGGGCTTGCGGGGGTGATCGGTTTCGCCTTTGTACGGATACGAAAAGATAAGATCGATATCGCTGGAAAAATTGAGCTCCTTGCCGCCCAGTTTACCCATCCCCAGGATTAACATGGGTTGGGGGCCATCAGGGCCCTGCGGTACCCCATAGCGCGCTGAATGGGCCTTATAAAGCCAGTTGTAGGCGGCCATAATTAATGTGTCAGCCAGTTTGCTGGTTTGGGTCAGGGAGGCCTGAATAGTTTGCTGGTTAGTGAGATCCCGCCAGGCGAGCGCAGCCATTTGCTCGGCCCTGAACAGACGCAAGGCTATCAATAGTTTTTCTTCACTATCGGTCTCGGCGAGGCGGCTTGTAAACTCGCGGCAAACCTGGTCAATATCAATTTTTTTATGCCATTGATGCTTAACAATTCGGGTAAACACATCGGGTTTGGTCAGTGCAACCTCAGTGACAAAAGGGCTTAGCCCCAAAATCTCTGTGATGGTTTCCTGATGCTGGTTTAGCCATTCTGCAGGATAATCACAATCCTGCAGTTTTTGCCAGTTTTCGTCAGCATGTTGTTGAATAATCCCGTTTATTGTTTTTTCCGTAGACATATTAACTTAGGATGGTGTGTTGTGAGTGTGAGTCTGGCACAAAGGTGGCCTTGCCTCCAGTGTTATGAATAGAAATTCAGCGCTGATTAACCGGTAGATATCACACCAATTATGAACACAAATTAGAGGTGTAAATGGAGACATTAGTCAAGCTGGTGCCACTGGCCCGGGATTTATGGGTGTATGTAGCAATTGATGTAGGGCTGGCGTTGGTGTTACTGCTCGTTATGAAATGGCTTTCACGCTCCCGTGCTAAAGTCTCGGTGAGTGACGAATTAGGCGTTAAAGATAACTTTGCTTTTGGCATAAGCGTTGCTGGCGGTATGTTATCGCTCTGTCTGGTTCTCAGCTCCGTAGTTGGCCGTCATGTAGGGCAGGGGTATGAGCAGGCCGCCATAGGCATGGTGCTTTTTGGCATTATTGGTATTTTACTGGTTAAGGTGGGGCGCTTTGCTCACGATAAAATTGTGCTCGATGCCGTTGATACACAGCATAAAGTCAGCGATCGGAACGTCAGCGTTGCGCTGGTGGATGCCGCCAGTCTGGTATCCAGTGCGATCATCTTACGCAGCATAATGGTCTGGGTTGACGGCAGTGATGTGAATGCAATGATTGCCATCGTTACCGGGTTTCTGGTGGTGCTGACCATCCTGCTGATCATGACCCGCATTTATGAAATGCGTTATGCCATGCAAAACCAGAATCACTCCTTTCAGAGTGCCCTGGATACCGGTCAGTTAGCATTGGCTGTTCAGCATGCCGGCAACCTGTTAGGTACAGCGATTGTGGTATCTTCTGCCGGGGCCTTGTTGAGCTATAGCCCGCAAGGCTATGTGAGTAATGTAACCGGCTGGTTAGTGACCAGTGTAGTGTTGTCTCTGTTATTGTGGGCCCTGGTTGCTTTTAGCAAACGAGCCGTATTAAATGGTATCAATTACCAGAAAGAAGTGGATGAGCAACATAATGTGGGCGTTGCTGCTGTAGAGCTTACGCTGAGTGTTGGGTTGGCCATGATCATCAGCAGTGTGTTGAGTTCATCTGCCGGATAACCTCGTCGGTGAGGCGGATTGCCGGATACGGTAATTCGCTTGCATCCCGGACCAGAGCCTCTTTGGCACGTCGGTTGCGTTGTTTAATCCAGGCTTCCAGCTTGAGCGCGAGACTCTTATCGGCTACTTCAAAGATACAGTAATAAACCAGTGGCGCTTTTCCTCTGAGCGCCTTGGCTCCACCTTTTATGAGACCGCTGTGTTGTCTCATGCGCCTTTTCGGATCAACTGTAATACCGGTATACAGCGTATTACCGGCCGTTTTGAGTAAATATACGTACCACCGAGTCATGAGTTGGCTCTTCGCCTCTGATCACTGTTATAATCCCGCTATTAGTGTATCGAAAAAGATAAAAATGGCACTCCCGAATTTTAGTCAAATCAAAGTATTAGTTGTTGGTGATGTAATGTTGGATCGCTATTGGAGCGGAGCAACAGCAAGAGTATCACCCGAAGCGCCAGTCCCAGTAGTGAATATCAGTGATTCTGAGGACCGCCCTGGCGGCGCAGCTAATGTGGCAATCAATTTGTCGACGTTAGGCGCCCGTGTCACCCTGCTGGGTATGACAGGCAAGGATGCCAATGCCGATGCGCTGGAAAAACGTTTGCTTGGGTATGGGATAGACTGCCAGTTCAGTCGCTGCGAGGGATTCGATACCATTACCAAGCTCAGAGTAATGAGCCGCAATCAGCAACTGCTGAGAATGGACTTTGAGCGTTCTTTTGCTGAAGTGGATAAAACTCCGTTAGAAGCGCAATTTGCTGAGGCGCTGGCAGAACATGATTTGGTGATCCTGTCGGATTATGCCAAAGGGGCGTTGAGTAATCCCGGGCGACTGATTGAACTAGCGAAAAACCTCAATAAACCGGTGATTGTTGATCCGAAAGGGACAGACTTCCACAAATACCGCGGTGCAACGCTTATTACACCTAATATGGCTGAATTTACTGCCGTTATGGGCGAAGTAAAGAGCGAGGAGCACCTGGTGGAACAGGCGAATCGGCTGTGTGCAGATTTGGCTTTACAGGCGTTACTGGTAACACGGTCAGAACAGGGGATGACACTCTTCACGCCGGGCGAAACGGAGTTTCATCTGCCGGCAAAAGCCAAGGAAGTTTATGATGTAACCGGCGCAGGTGACACGGTCATTTCGACGCTTGCCGCCTGTATCGCCGCCGGCGAAAGTGTTCAGCACGCCTGTGTTATGGCCAATCTGGCCGCCAGCATCGTGGTTGGCAAGCTTGGCACCTCAACCGTTACAACGACTGAGCTGGCGGTAGCGGCCGGTCAGCATAGTCATCCCGACGGTGGCGTAATGACTGAAGAGCAACTGGCGCTGGCAGTATCGGCGGCCAAGCAACGCGGTGAAAAGGTGGTGATGACCAACGGCTGCTTTGATATTTTGCACGCTGGTCATGTGTCTTATCTTGACGCGGCCGCGAGGCTGGGCGATCGATTAATTGTGGCGGTGAATACCGATGCTTCTGTTCAGGCGCTAAAGGGGCCGGGTCGACCGGTTAACCCGGTACAACGCAGAATGGCAGTGCTCGCTGGCCTCAGTGCCGTTGACTGGGTTGTTCCCTTCGGTGAGGAGACGCCGCAACGGCTGATCGCTGGAATTTTGCCGGATGTATTGGTCAAAGGCGGCGATTATAAGGTTGAAGACATCGCGGGTGGTCAGGAAGTGCTGGAAAATGGCGGTGTGGTGAAGGTACTGCACTTCGAGGAAGGCGTATCGACCACCGGAATTATTGAGACAATTGTGAAGCAGCAAAGTTATGGTAAATCCTGACGTTTTTGAGTGTTGATTTAATGCACACTTTGGCGCTTTAGGATAAGTTAAAGGAAATCGCGTTGAGCGCATAAGGCGCGGGACGCAATAACAGCGGTAGAAGCATAACATGTACGAAAGTTATTACGGACTTAACTCCAAGCCTTTTCAGTTGACCCCGGACCCCGCGTTTTTCTTTGCCAGTAAATGGCACAAGCGTGCGATGTCTTATTTACAGTATGGATTATCTCAGGCTGAAGGCTTTATTGTAATCACGGGTGATATTGGCACCGGTAAAACCACCATCGCAAACAGCTTGCTGGCAGATATCGAAGACGACATTGTAGCGGCCCAAATTGTCACGCCCAAACTCTCGCCGGATGAGCTGGTAAAAATGGTCGCCGCTAAATTTGAAATCGATGTGGCGGGTAAAACCAAAGCTGACATTCTCAAAGATTTGGAAGGCTACCTGTTTGCTCTCAGTGCCCAGGGCCGTCGCGCTCTGCTGTTGGTGGACGAGGCTCAGAATCTGCCGCTGGAAACCATCGAAGAATTACGGATGTTGTCGAATTTCCAGCAAGCCGGAAAGCCATTACTACAGAGCTTTCTATTAGGGCAGGAAGAACTTCAGCCGATACTGCGGGCGCCCAATATGGAGCAGTTTCGCCAGCGGATTGTGGCGTCCTGCCATTTAGCGCCGTTAACGCCGGAAGAGACTCAAAAGTATATAGAATATCGTTTACACCATGCAGGTTGGAACCGAACGCAACTGTTTTCTGAAAAGGCTTATGAACTCGTATTTAAATTTACCAGGGGTATCCCAAGAAAGATAAATACGTTGCTCGATAGAATTTTATTGTTTGGCTTTCTTGAGGAACTGGAGGTATTGGATGAGTCTGCGGTTAAGTCTGTTATTGGTGAAGTGAAGGAAGAGCTTTTTGTTCCCGACAACTCTACTGCCCAAAATACTGAAAAAGATGTTGTCTCTGAAAATGTTACAGGCTCTTTGGATGCAGAGGATATTTCTCGCTCACGCTTAATTACCCCCAATGGTAATGAAGTGCAGGATGCAGAGTATTATAAAGCTATGTTAGGCGAGCTTGTGGATGCTTTGGATGATGCCATTAAGCATAAAATAAAACTCACTCAATATATCGATAAGCTGTTAAAAAAGAAGTATCGGGCTTATGTGAGACTCAAGGAAGATGATAAAGAATGATTTTGTCCATCAGTCCAGTTGCTGGGCAAGCCCGTAGTCGAATTTCAAAATTTGTAAATTGAAAAGGGCTAAAACTAAACTTTAGCGCTTTTCTTATTTATATCGGTAAGTCAGCCCAACAGTGATTTTTCTTTCACTGTAATCATTGCCGAAGATACTACCTATCTGAGAGTTACCTTCTCGCTTTAAATAAGAAAAACTGAGAGATGTATCAAAATACTGCCCCAGAGCGTGTTTTGCGGTTAATGATGCTGACTTCGTGTTGGACTCTTGAATTGTTGAGCTGCCATCGGTTACCGCAAGGTCATCTTTCACTTTAAGATATTTAAGAGAAGCTTCTAAGTTGGTTTTCCGGGATAATGAGTAACTCGTTGTCAAATTAGCTGAATCCGACTCTCTGACCCTGTCATCATCAATATAGGTGTCTTCTGCACTACGAAGGTTCAGACTGACATTTACTTTAGAAAAACTATACCCAACGGTGCCATTCAATGCTTTACGTAAAATAATATTGTCGTCGAGTTCAAATACATTCTCACTAAACTGAACTAAGGACTCGCTCGCATCAGGTGTGTACTCCAGGGTATCAGGTTGCTGACACTCAGCTATATCAAATACACCCACAGGACATACGAATACGCCCAAACTTTCTGAATTAGCTAACAGTCGGGAAGTATTTGTAACACTTTCCGTATACTGAACGGAGCTTCTCAAATACTTGCTGTTGTAGCTAATATCAGCGTTAGCGCTTCTACCATAAAAGCGGCGACTAAACTGTGCGCTGATGCTGGTTCTATTAGATAACGACCACAGCAGGTCAGCTCCCAGAAATTGTTGGCTATCATCACTTTCATCATTATCGTCACTGGAACTAGAGTCATTCCAGGTAATGCTCAAGCGCCTTACTTCACTTTGTTTTAAAGTGATACCGATCCCATAAGAGTCAAAACGGCGGGTGTTAGAGAATGCTGAAGTAACACTTGATGTATCATATTTTTCACTAGCTGCAGAGAGTCTTAATCCAACCCAATTCGTAAGCATTGCGTCAATATTTAGTGAACTATTGATACTTTCAAAGTCACCATAGGATTCGTTATCTCTTTTCGTATTCTGATAATTTACATTTCCTCGCCAGAATAAAATATTAGTCTCATCGCCGTTCTGTAACTGTAGGGAGGAAGAAATATTGTCTGAGTCAAAACCTGAATTTGTCGCATTTTCATTTTGCTCAATGTCAACTTTCGAATACTGAGCATTAAACAGTGTGGAAATAATATCCCCCTCTGTTGCTTGAATATCTACTCCAACAGAATTATTTTTCACCTTGGCTAAATCGTCGGAGTTCGAAATGAAATCGGCGCTTATAAGACTTCCGCTATTAGGTGGCCTGTAGGACAAAGAGCTGGCTGCAGTGAAATTTAGGAGTCTTTCGATCGCAGAATAAGAAGCCTTTGCTTGGTAATTTGAGTAATTATTTTCCTGTGAAAGTGCATCACTATCACGTTTCAAGTAAGTGTGTGAAGCTGAAATATTGGCAGCAACTTTTCTACCTTGAAGAGTTGCTGATAATTGAGGCGTTACTGTTATCGTTTGTAGCGACAAGTCAGTATCGTTGTTCCGCTTGACGTTCTGCGCGATGCCTTCTGTACTAAGAGATGCATCGAGTTCTATGTCAGCCGCATACACCTGAGAGCCTGAGAGTAGAGCAATTACTAGAAAATACTCTGGCGTTATCTCATATCCTTTTTTAGTCTCAGTTCCTTTCATCTTTGGCATATCCATAATATCCATAATATCCTGTGCCATCCTCATCGGTATGAACTGACTTATTAACGACAAAGCCAATCGCCATTTGAGGGTTTAGCCGATCGATACAATTTTTAACATCGTTGAGTTTGGCTTTCCCTTCTTCTACTACCACTACCGCTTGGCCCGCAAAGTTAGCCAGTATAGCAGTTTCTGTTATCCCAATAATTGGAGGAGAATCAATGATGACAATACGGTCAGGATATCGATTAGAAAATTCATCGATGGTTTCAAGCATCTTTTGGCTGGCTAACAGCTCAGTACTGAGATAATGTGATTTGCCCGCTGGAACAATTTTTAATTTATCTACGTTAGAAGGATAGAGAACCTCAGCAATATCAGCAACGTCACCTGTTAAGTATTCCATTAGTCCCGGTTTGCTTTTAAGACCTAAAGTATTGAGAACATTTGGCTTTAATACATCTGCATCTACCAAAAGAACGGTTTTATCCTGCTCTGATGCAATACTCAGGGCTAGGTTAGTAGCAGTGAATGTCTTACCTTCAGATGGGCGGCCACTGGTAACCATTATGATGTTGCTATTATTTAATGTTTTGGATAAAGGGCCGAACGCATTGCTAATTAATTTACGTTTAATTTCCCGGAATTCTTCATTGATTAGTGTTCGAGAGCCTGTGAGTGAAATATGACCTTTTTCTTCCAATCGAACTAAATCAAGTTCAAATGTTTCTTTTTCAAAATGCCCGTTACTTACTACAGGCTCACAACTGGGAGATGGTTCAGTTAAGGCATCTTGAGACTTGTTGTTTGTAACTAAGGCCTGATGAGAACTTGTTTTGTCATTTTTCTCTTGTTCACGTTTCTTTTGTAACGCCTTTTCAATCGTATTTTTCATTAGGAGAATACTCCCGTCACCTTGATACCCATCATTTCGGCTCCAATCAGGCCAATATAAAGAGTTAAAATTGCTCCGGTCGATACCATAAAGATGGCTAAACGCTTACGGTTTCGGGTTTTAATCGCTTTTTTATCAAAGTGACTCACTGTTCCCCAGATAGGATAGTCTGTAAGAGTCAACAGTTGCTTTGGACGTACCAACACTGGCGATAACTGACTTAGTAAAAAGGCTATCCCGATTCCTGTACCAAAACCAATAACTAAAACGCCGGTGTAATATAACAGTCTATTGGGGCCAGAAGGTGTTTTGGGTAATAACGGCGGCTCAATTATTCTGAATTGAAGATCCTCAGAAGAAACATCAGCACTACGTGATAAATTAGCCGCTTCTTTTCTGCTTAATATTTCTTCATACTTACTCTTTGTAATACCATAATCACGGTTAAGCGCTGTAGATTCGGCTTCAATTTGTGGTACCAAATCTATTTTAGATTCTAAATCTTTTATCTTCGCTACAATATCCTGTTCTTTAACTTTCAAAGATGCTTTGGAGCTTTCCAGACGACTTACTTCAAGCTTAATTTCCATGTTCAGGCCGCTAACGGGGGCATTTCCATCGTTATCAATCTGGTTTACAAAAGCATCAATTTCCTTTTTGCGGGCATCTTCTAAAGAACCTAACAGAGCTTTGGTTTCCTGAACGTCTGGATGTAATTCAGTGAATCTAAGTAACAGTCGATCCAGTTCTTCTTCGAGAGCCTTAATTCGGTCATCATATCGGGTTTTTAAAACGGGTTGGTCGTTATTTGTAACCCCAAATCCGTCGGCTGTTTTTACAGAGTTTAGCTGATTTTTCATCGACTCAATTTGACGGTCGATTTGTTTGACTTGTAGCTGAGTTTCATCTAATTCTGAGTTAAGGCTTTGTAGAGTAGAATAATATGATCCTTGCAAAGGCAGGATGTCATTATACTGGCGTTTGAAGTCCGCTAAACGTTGTTCTGCTTCAGATAACCGATTTTCATATTCAGCAATTTGCTCATCTAAAAAGCGTCCTGCAGTATCTGTATCTTTACGGTTATTACCTAGAGCACCTTCTACAAATAGATCGAGAGTTTCCTGCACAACTTTTTGAGCAACATCCGGCGATTTATTGCTGTAAGAAATAGTGTAGATATTATCTCTACCAGTAGAATTTAGATTTATACTTTTGCTTAGAGACGATACCAGTGAATCAAATTGACTTGTGGTTTCTGTGGCTAAATCAAGATCACTTTCCCTAGCAATTTTTTCGACATTACTTCGGCTGAGTAACGTTTTGGCCATCATTTGAATTTCTTGCTCAGGGTCTGTCTGGATCGCAAGACCTCTTAACAGTGGCTGAAGAACAGAACGCGTGTCTACAAATACTACTGCTTTGGACTCATAAGTGTCCGGTAGCGTTGCAACATACAAAAACCCTACCGGACATATTAACCAAGAACTAATAATGACATAGCGTTTCTTTATCCAAATACCTTTAACGTAATCCAGTATTTGGTTGAGAAGTTGCTGAAAATCCTGCATAAAATACTACTATCCTAATTTGCTAATAGCTTAATACCAGGCTTCCGGAATAATCACTATATCACCAGGAAGCATATCAACATTTTCAGAAATATCGCCTTCTCTTATTAATTCGTCGATATTGATTTCGAAAGATTGCTTTCGTCCATCGACAACGCGAATAAGTTTTGCATTATCCCCGTCAGCAAACTCCGTTAAGCCACCCACGGCGATCATTAAATCAAGCAATGTCATGTGTTCTGTGTAATTAACAGCTTTGGGATTGGTTGCTTCCCCAATAACTCGTACTTGCTCACTTAATGGCCCTTGAAAGCCTGTTACACTTACAGTTACTCTTGGGTTATTAATATATTTTGAAAGCGCTTCTTCTATTTCTCTGGCTAGTGCGGTGGGGGTTTTACCTGATACATCTATATCTTCTACCAGTGCAGTAGTTACTTTGCCATCTGGTCTTACCAGGAAGCTGCCTGAAATTTCAGGATTTCGCCAAACAAAGATGGTTAAGTTATCGCCTGGGCCTATTAAGTACTGATACTGGTTCACATCCGTTGTAAGCGATGCTCTTGTCGTTGCTTCCGGTAGCTTGTTAGTTTGACATCCGGTCATCCAAAACATCACTATGCATAACGTACTCAAATACTTAATTTTGTTCATTATATTTTCCCTTACTGCGACAAGCATTAGCCGCGAAAACTATATCTTACAAGGTAAAGTCTAGACAAGGCTGATTTCCGATAAAACTGTATTAAAATGCAACTTTGATGGTAATCTAGTCTATCTCATAGATAAGAAATATCCTATCATAATCAACCATAGCAGGATCTTCGGCAAGAATTACAATATGGCAGTTGCAAAGAACAGACAAAATAAGCGCTCAAATGCGCTGGTAATCACGGAAGCTTTACTGGTCTCATATGTTGGGTATATTACAAGTTTTCTGCTGATTCAGCTAAATTTTATCGCTGAACCTGATATTGAAAAACTCACCATTAATATATTTCTCATCACTCTATGCATACTGCTTTGTTCTCTGTCTGTTGGATTGTATGAAGCAAAGCTTCGAGAAACGTTCAGAGGTATAATTCGCAGAATATTTGTGAGCTTAGGCCTTACATACTTTATTGTTGAAATTTTAACCGGGACGCTGTTTCGCTCCCTGGATATGCACTCTTATTACCTGCCGACAGCTATTTCTCTTAATATTGTCGCGCTGGTTTTTTTTAGGTATTTCACCAATCGCTTGGGGCTATTGGGGTTGGGTAGAGTACGTCTGGTAGTATTAGGTGCAGGTGAAAGAGCTTCTATTATTGAAAAACGCATGCGCCGCGATGTTGACAGGCTTGGTTTTGAACTTTTGGGATTTGTTCCTGTGCCAGGCGACAACAGGGAAGACGGTATAAAAATCGAAAAAATTGTCCATGTCAAGGTAGACGAAAGCTTACGAACTTTTTTAGTTGAGAATGATATTGAAGAAATCGTCATCGCTTGCGATCAACGCCGTGGAACTCTACCTATCGATATTCTGTTCGATTGTCGATTGAGAGGGGTTGAAGTTACAGATTTGTTAGACTTTATGGAGCGGGAGACTGGTCAGGTTGCTGTTAACCTTATGTACCCAAGCTGGGTGATTTATTCTAACGGTTTCAATTCACAAAATTATCTCAGAGACGCCTTGGATTATTCTCTGAACGCGATATTGGCTTTATTTGTCCTCTTTTTCGCCTGGCCCTTCATGTTAATTACCGCATTGATTATCTATCTCGATGATGGCAGAAGAACCAAAACCTCGGTGTTTTATAAACAAGAACGGGTAGGGCATAACGGCAAATTATTTAAAATAATAAAATTCAGGAGTATGCGTCCTGACGCAGAGAAAGACGGTGCTAAGTGGGCCTCTAAAAATGATAATCGGGTCACCCGAATTGGTAATTTTATTCGTAAATACCGCGTTGATGAACTTCCTCAGCTTATCAATGTGTTCAAAGGTGAAATGTCTTTTATCGGGCCGCGCCCGGAGCGCCCCGAGTTTGTCGAGCAACTGGTAAAAGAAGTGCCATATTACAACCAGCGGCACAATGTGAAACCAGGGCTAGCCGGTTGGGCGCAACTTAATTATCCCTACGGTGCGTCAGTTGAAGACTCAATGGAAAAACTTAAATTTGATCTTTACTACGTTAAGCATCAAAGCTTGTTGTTGGATATTCTAATTTTAATCCGCACTGTGGAAGTCGTTTTATTTGGTAAAGGGCGATAGTCATGGCAAAACTCCATCGTGGTATTCATGCTATGACTGTTGACGTAGAAGACTACTTTCAGGTTTCGGCATTTGAAAATGTGATTACGCCTCGAGATTGGGACTCAATCAGTTTAAGGGTCGGTGATAATACTCACCGTCTCCTAGATTTGTTTGCTGAGCATGGGGTTAAGTCAACATTTTTTACCTTAGGGTGGGTAGCAAAACGGTGTCCTGATGTGATTAAGCGAATCGTTGTTGAGGGGCATGAATTGGCAAGCCATGGCCTGGCACACAAACGTGCAATACACATGGGCCCTGAAGAATTCACCAAAGATGTGACAGAGAGTAAATATATCATAGAAGACGTTGGCGGCGTTGCTATTCATGGCTATCGCGCCCCCAGCTTTTCAATTAATGATTCAAATACCTGGGTGTATGGGATCTTAAAAGAACTTGGGTTTACCTATTCTTCCAGTACTTATCCCATTGAACACGACCTTTATGGTGTGCCTGACTGGCCAAGGTTCAAGCATATGCGGGCAGAGGGAATTATTGAAATTCCTATTCCAACAATAGTAAAAGACGGCAAAAATGTTGGTATTGGCGGCGGTGGTTATTTTCGATTGTATCCTTATTGGTTATCGAGAAAACGCATAAGCAAATTTCTTGACACTGAAGATGCACCATACAGTTTTTATTTTCACCCATGGGAGATAGACAGTGCGCAGCCACGCATTAAAAATGCGCCATTTAAATCAAAACTGCGTCATTATATTAATCTATCAAGAATGGAAGGAAAGTTAGAAGCGCTGTTGAAAGATTATAATTGGGGCACAATGCAACAGGCCTATCAGTTAACCGATACAAGCACTAAATAGAATTGGCGTAGTGATGCAGATACTTAGGAAGTCCGAAGGACAATTAACAATTTCACTCTTCGTTTGTATTCTTCTGTGGCTCATTTTTTGTTGGCAAGGAATTACTACCGCCGTCGAAATTTGGTGGGGTAATGATATTTTTAATCATTGTTTTTTTGTTATCCCCGGCGCTCTTTATTTTATCTACTTAAAACGCCATGCTCTTTTATCGAAGCCTATCTCGCCGACATTATTACCGCTACTAATCATTGTTCCCTCAATTCTGGTGTATGTTATTGGTATTGCTGGTGACGTTAATCTTCTAACGCATATGGCCACTTTTGTGCTTCTCCCAGCAGTCATTTGGGCGAATATTGGTCATAAAGCCGCGTATTCAATATTTTTCCCATTAGTATTTATGTTATTTAGTATACCTGTTGGAGAACAGTTGACACCTTTATTACAACAGATTACCGCTGATGGAGCGGTAAAGGTACTCGATTTTACTGGTGTCCCTTATTTTCGTAACGGACTCTATATCGAAATCCCTCAAGGGCGTTTTCTAGTAGCGGAAGCCTGTTCAGGCGTGAGCTTTTTTATTGCCAGTATCGTAATAGGAAGTGTTTATACATACCTTAATATTACCAGTACCAGTAAGCGTGTATGCTTTGTACTTATTTCGTTTGCGCTGCCAATAGCGGCGAATATGATAAGGGTTTTTGGCATCGTTTTTATTGCCTATAAAACCGATATGGAATACGCCGCCGGGGCCGATCACCTCATCTATGGCTGGTTCTTTTTTGCTTTTGTGATTTTATGTTTAATTGGTTTAGGTGAGTTATTCAGGGATGTTTCACTTAAAAATGAAAGCGACGAACGATCAAGTGACATTATATTAGTAAATAAAGGTCTACATACGATAGTAACTATTCCTTTTTTATTTATTGTATCGTTTGTCTGGTTACAGATTGTGAATGCATCGAGTACTACGGAATTTGCCGATAATCAGTTGCGAATAAAATCAATCGATGCACGTCTTTTGTGTAATTCGAACATCAATTGGGAGCCGGTATTAGATAACCCGGATATATATGAACAGGTAGGCATCAATATTGGTAGGAACTGCAACGTTTTAATCGCACAAGCTTGGTTTAGTGGTAACAATAATGAGTTAGTTAGCGGGTTGAATCGTTTGTTTGACCCGGAAAAATGGGCGTTGCTGGATATAACACAAACAACGCAAACCATTAACTCTCAGTTGATTTACTCAAAGGTTTATCAAATAACTTCTCCAACGGAACAAAAACTATATCTCCAGTCAGTTTTTCTTATTGACGGAAGAGTTTTCGGTGATGGTATAAGAGCGAAAATCTATCAAATTACACAGAAACTAAAAGGCAAATCAAACGATGGTGCCTTTATAATTGCGGCATCGGAAGACAAGGCTAGTCTTTCTGAAGCTATGGTTGAAGTACTGGAGTCACAATGAGCCGAGTGATAGCAGGCCTTGAATTGGTACTTGCTTTTGCTTCGGCATTGTTTGTTGTTGTTGGCGTCAGCTTATTCCCAGAATATCAACTAATTCTAAGCCTGATTCTCATAATCTATGGTGGATTGCTATACTGTTTTCCATCTCTTTGGCCTTATGTGCTGGTTTTTGTGAGCGTAGCCGTAAACTTAGCGCCATGGACAGGTAGATACGTAATTGATGAATTTGATTTTTTTATTGCTGTCACCTGTGCGATTCTGTTACTTAAATATATCCGCACTTCAATTGAAGCGCCTAAAACATTTGTACTTCCTCTGGCGTATGTCTCGCTAGTTCTGGTATCAGGGTTTGATTCGAGTTGGCAAGAAGCCTTTGGTCCTTCTTATGCAAATTTTTACTTCACAGACTTGAATGGCCTGGTAGTTGCGAAAGGTCCATTTTGGGCGTTGATGCTAACATGGCTTTTTTTTAAACAATTAAAACTAAGCAAAGGAAGCGCTTTTTCTCATCTACAATATGCCATTGTTTTGGGGGCGATAACTTTATTTGTAATCATCCTTTGGGAACGACAGGTTATACCTCTGCTTATCAGCGACGCTGATATTTGGGCAAAACTTAACAAGATTTCCGACTTTACTTCAGCCTATAGGTCAACAGGATTAATAGCCGGAATGCATACAGGTGGAGAAAGTACTGATGGGATTTATGTCACTTTTCTTCCGTTTGTTTTTACTGGTCTGCTATTTGCAGCGACGAAAACTAGAAAGGTTATTACTTTCTTTGCCCTTGGCGGATTGCTGTATTGTATTCTTGTAGGTTTTACCCGGATTACCTATGCAGCTTCAGCAACTTCCCTTATTGTTTGCCTCCTTGTATACATTTTTGCTAAACAACGGGAAATGGGTGAGGTTAGATTTGGTGTTCAACACTTTATTCAGCAATATTGGAAATTGATTCTATCCATCTTCTTTATGATGGTCGGAACTTTTGGCGCATATAAATTGGCTGGGTATTATGCAGTTTTCGCTGGTGGGGGAGTCGTATTTAGTTTTCTGCTGGTTAATTCATTATTCTTTGCTGAGAAAGTGAAGCGAAATATTTTACTATTTTTAGTTAGCTTATTTTATCTCGGGATTGTCTTTGATAGTTATGCAGATAGTCAGTGGGTACAGTTTAATGATAACAACACGATTGCTTTAATTGTGAGCAGCTTATTCATGCTCGTGGCGTCTTTACACTGCTTCATGAATATAAAGGCACCCGGGCTGGTAAAGCTACCTACAAAAACACTCTCTTTATCATTTGGTTATATGTTGGCAGCATTTGTACTGGTAACAGCAGTAGGAAGTGCCCGCATTTCGATTCGAGCTGAAACCACTAGTCAAGACTATCTCGGGCGACTTGAGCATTGGACTAGTGTGATTAATTCAGGTGAATGGTCATTAAATAATACACTGTTCGGACAGGGGGCAGGCTCTTTCCCTAGAAATTACGCATTCAGTTTTCCTGAAAGAATAAATGAAATAGGGTATGCAGATTTTTCTGGCGGGAAGTTGGGCTTTAAGTCTGGTGCTGACTTAATGATAGGCCAGAGGATTGAAGGTATGTCAGTTGGTTTGTATCAATTAACATTGAGATATCAGGGCTTAGAAAACGTGAATGCAAATGTAGCAATTTGTCGGCGTAACCTGATGATCTTTGAACGATGGGCGGTAGACTGTAATGGAGAAAAAGTTCGTTTAACAGGCTCCTCGAACGGGTCAACTGTAACCGTAAATATTGAAAATACAAAAAAAGAAAGCTACCTAAATTTACCTTCAATTTTAACAATTAGCTCTAACCAAAAAGATACATTTTTTTCTGTTAATGAAGTAAGTTTAAAAAAAATTACTGGCGATGAAATGATTCTTAACGGCAACTTTGAGCAAGGTATGGATCATTGGTACTTTTATTACAATTTTGAACATTTAGCGTGGCATATTAAAAACCTGTATGTTTCACAGTTTTATCAATTTGGTATATTTGGATGTTTCTTGTTTTTCGCATTGTATTTTTTAGCAATTAAAAATATTGAAAGTTCAGGAAACAATAATCTAATAAAAGTTGCCTTGTCAGGAGTCTTAATGGGTTATCTGGTTTTAGGTACTTTTGGAGACCCTCTGGATTCAGCTCGTGCTGCCACGTGGTTTTTTATCGCTATGTTTACCTGCCAGTTGAATATAAAAAATGGTAATAATCAGGAAAGAAAAGACATTGAAAAAGATTTTACTGATTACTGAAAATTTTCCTCCTAAAGACGGTGGGAGCGTACGATGGTTTTGGGAATTATACAGCCGGTTAGATCCTAAAAATGTTGTAATCGCTGCCCATAATTTCCCAGAAAGCAAAGCTTTTGACCAACACCATAATTTAAATGTCATTCGGATTCCTCTTCATTCAAAAGAATGGGGATTCCGGAGTTTATCAGGGCTTAAGTTTTACTGGAGTTGTTTTTGGAAGCTTAAAAATCTGATCAAGATACATGAAATTTCGGAGATTCATTGCGGACGAGTAATCCATGAGGGGGTAACTGCTTGGCTAAACAGCCGATTTTTAGGAGTGCCATATATATGCTATGTCCATGGCGAAGATATTGAATCTGCTTCCACCAGTCGTGAACAATCCCTTTTAGTTAGACAAGTTTGTAAAAATGCAAAGTTACTAGTGTGTAACAGTAAAAACTCTATGCGACTTGTTGAGGAGTTAGGCTTTGAGGCCCAAGCAAAGTGCAGAGTTCTAAATCCTGGGGTAGACACCAACAAATTTATTCCTGCTATAGAAGACAATGACTTTAAACAGGCAATGGGCTGGTCAGGGAAACAAGTGCTATTAACGGTAGGCAGATTACAAAGAAGAAAAGGCCAGGATTATCTTGTAAAAGCTATGCCGAAACTTATTCTATCAAATCCTAATTTGCATTATGCCATTGTTGGTAGAGGTGAATGTGAGAGTGAGCTTAGAGAGCTTATAAGAGAGCTATCATTAACGGAGCATGTCACTATGTATACTGATCTCGATGATGCCGCTTTGATTAAGTGTTATCAACAATGTGATGTATTCATTTTACCCAACCGAACCATTGGTAATGATATCGAAGGATTTGGGATGGTACTTGCGGAAGCGCAAGCATGTGGAAAACCAGTTATTGCAGGGAGGTCAGGCGGAACTGCGGAAACGATGCTTGAAGGTGTCACTGGTTATGTCATTGATTGCTCTACCCCTGATAAACTAGCTGAGGAATTAAATCCTTTATTGATAGAAGATAAAATGAAAGGGTTTGGCGAGATAGGCTTGATTCATGTAAAAAAAACACTGGATTGGCAAGCTCATGTAGTTAAAGCTTTAAAAATTTTTGAATTGTGAACCTAACTCAAAAAGTTATAAATAGCGCGATACTTGCAGCTTCTGTCAAAGTGCTGAGTAAGGTTATTGGTCTAGTGAGTACCATGGTACTTGCAAGAGTTCTAGCTCCTCAGGAGTTTGGAAACATCGCTATTATAAGCATAGCGCTTTATTTTTTTGATATTCTTTCGCATGCAGCTAGCGAACAGTACATTGTTCAAAAAACAACAGTTAGTCGTTATGAGTTGCACACAGCCTGGACAGTTAACATCTTTTTGAAATTGTTTGTTGCATTGGTCTTTATTTTACTTTCGCCAAGCATTGCGACTTTTTTCGAGCGACCAGAATTGACTAATGCATTTCGTCTAAGTGCGTTAATACTTCCGATACAGGCACTAAAGTCTCCAACATTCATTCTGCTTAAACGGCAGCTTAACTTTGCACCTCTATTCTGGAGCTCTCTAGCTGAACGCTTGCTAGCAGTTCCTCTATTAATAACGTTAGCAATTATTTTTAATAGTTTTTGGGCATTTATCGTTACAGACATAACTGCAAATATTTTTACCGTAATGATCTCATATTGTATCGCAAAGAAGCGACCTTTGTTTACATTATCTCACTTGAAGGAGCAATGGAGTTTCTCTAAGTGGATGCTGGGTAAAAGCATTGTTGGGTATATGCGTTCGCAGTGCGATACCGTTGTGGTGTCAAAATTCTTTCCAAGTGGAGTATTAGGGAATTACCATATGGCAAGAGAGTTGGCAATGATGCCTGCGCATTTTTTACTAGGGCCTGCAATAGAACCGCTTTTAAGCGCGTTCAAAAACGACAAAGACTCATTGAGTGATCTACAAAATAATATTGCTTTTTCATTGATTACCATTGTTGTAATTGCAATACCTGTGTGTTTCTTTGTTTGGCAGTGGTCTGCTGAGATCGTGAGAATTTTATTAGGCAATGGCTGGTCAGTCGCGTCAGAATTATTGCCTGTATTAATGTTGCTGTTCTTATACTGGATTGTAATGCAAGTGACTGAAACAGCATTACTTGCTCAAGGTAAAGTTAGGTTACTATTCTTCTTAGATTGCTTAACTCTGGTTATTATCACTGCTGGTCTTCTTCTTGTTGCATATAACTCAGATTCGTTAGCGGATATGGCCTGGACTAGGGCAGGGATTGGTATTTTATTCTGTTGTGTTGTACTGGTGCTGGCTTTTAAGGGGAATTTCAAGCATCTTCTCCATATACTTTTTTTCGCATTAGCTACAGCACTGATGTCCTCCTTCTGGCTTTATGGTGTAAAGTTTATGCAAAGCATTTTAGAAATACAAAACATGAATATTATTTTCTCTATTACTTTCTTAGTCGCTTCTTTAATTATACTGGCTGTAGCCGCAGTTTCTATTGTAGTAATAGGCGCAAGAGTGTTTAACAACTATCAAGCTAAAAGATTGATGAATATTATAACCACTACTGTACGAGAGCGTTTTTAACTAGCATTATTATTAATAATTCTACATAACATATTGTTCTATGGAAAAAATGAAGTTTTTACTAAAAGCCTGTCTCCCCATTTTCGCTTTGGTGGGTGTACTGCTGCTCTGTGTTAATATCTATGGTGAGTTCCAAAGCTTAACTCCAAACGGAGTGTTAGCAGTCGATCTTAGGTTTCCACAGGATAAAACATTGACGTTTGAAGAATCTCTCGACGCTATAGTGAGGGAAAACGGCGAAAGCGAAGAAGCATATGTCAGAAGACTTAATGGAGTTGTTGCAAAATCGCTGGCTCATATTCATTGGAACGAATATGAAGATATTGACACGTATTATCAGCGTGTTCCTGTATGGGAGAATTTCATTTTATATTTCATGTCAATAGTGACTGATATGCCTGAATATAAAAAATATCATTTTGGTAACTATAAAAGAAGTTTGGAGCGTGGAATTGGAATTTGTGGTGACGCCTCAATGGTTATGAATCAAATTTTGGAGAAAGAAGGGATCGAAAGTCAAATCGTTTCTTTCCCTGGCCACGTTATTCTTGAAGCTAGATTGAGCAATGGGGATAAAATTCTTAGTGACGCTGACTTCGGTGTTATCATGCCGTTTTCCGTAGAGGAACTAAATAAAGCCCCTAATCTAGCTATGGATTATTATAAGAGTGTAGGGTTCTCCGATCGGGAAATAGGGGGGCTTGTTCGTTCCTATGCTTTAGATAGTGAAAAGTGGAACGGCGTTAAACACTTTATTACGAAGAAATACTATTTTGAATATCTTGCGTATTTTCTGAAGTGGGCACTTCCTGTTGCTTTACTTTTTTTTGCCTGGATGATTTACAGGAGCGAGTGGTATGAAGTTAAACAAGACTAAAAAAGCGTTAAAACGGGGGCTATATGGCGTCTTGATATTTATTCATCACAAGAATATAAAGTAGCAAATAGTGAAGCGCGAATTCAACTCCGAAGTGCACCACTCTCTAAATTAGGCAGCCTTGCGTAATTCATTGAATATCGCGACAGGTTGCCTGAAGCCGAGACACTTTCTCGGTCTGGCATTTAATGCCCGTTCAATTTCAGCAATTTGTTTGTCCGTTACTGTCCTCAAATCGGTGCCTTTACGTATGTATTGGCGAAGCAAACCGTTAAAGTTTTCATTCAGTCCGCGCTCCCAGGATGAATATGGATTCGCGAAGTAAATATCCGTTTTAAGCTTCTCTGCGACCAACTCGTGGTCACAGAATTCGCTGCCATTGTCCGCCGTGATAGTTCGGACATGACTGCGATATTTCCACAACATGCCAACCATGGCTCGGGCCACATCGGCTGCGCTTTTCGCTGGCACTTTGCGTATCAGATACAGCTTACTTTTACGCTCTACCAAGCTAACAATCGCGCCTGTTCCTTGCTTGCCTAAAACCGTGTCAGCTTCCCAATCACCGAACCGCTTCTTCTTGTTCACGATAGCGGGACGATGCTCTATGCCAACGCGATTTGGGATAATCACACGCTTCGCGCGGCTACCTTTACGGTATCTTCGGTGGCTC